>Ga0078972_1002340_pt1 | contig 63390 bp, 50 predicted proteins | sample YelNatPaOPGAMG01_FD_67568 | JGI IMG/M metagenome (GOLD analysis project Ga0078972, IMG submission 67568) | Hot spring thermophilic microbial communities from Obsidian Pool, Yellowstone National Park, USA - OP-RAMG-01 (SPADES assembly) (version 2) | ecosystem: Environmental > Aquatic > Thermal... | reverse complement strand
GGGTTCGATTCCCATGCACTTCCGCCAAGGGTTTGCGAGGATGAAGGTCAGATTAGCTGACTTCCTTTTTTATTTCCTGTGCACGTCCTGTGCACGAACACAGATTGTGGCTCAAAAGATCGGCATAGCCGGCGCCATGGTTTTAAAGGGAACCGAATGTTCATGGGAAGAAACCTTCGGCTTCGCTGTTCAACTCGTCACAGGCAATAGGTAGAGAAGGGATGTGACGGAATAGAAATATTACACTGGCGGACCTCCGGACTTCGTAGTGGTGAACCCTGCTCTTGTCCCATCCGCAACGCCGGTCTCCCGGCACCCGTTCAGGGCGTCCACGTCTTCCTACAAAGGCGAACTATCCTTGCCTTGCTCTCTTTTTGCTTATTATTGGTAGCCTATTCACTTGTATAGTTTTCCGCTGAATGGCAGGGCCAGCTTGACGGCTTCCCTTGGCTTCCGGCTCCCGACTTCCCCGCCGCGGTCCCCAATAACCATCCGGCCCGGAAGGCAAAACCCGGGGACGGGACTCCCTCCCCCCCTATCACATATGCCCCGTCCGGACACCACATAAAAAAAGCTCCTGACAGCTCTGACAAGGGGGTGAGGTTCTCGGCTTGGATTCCCTTACCCCCACTGCCAACGCAAATTGTGCTTTTGAGGGCGCCGTTTCAATGTTGACTGAGGAATTTGGGGGTGGGAGTTTTCATTTTGATGGGCGAGGTCCTGAAACAACTGGAAGCGTGGATGAGCTTTCCGGAGAATGAACATCTTGAATTTAAAGAGGCTAAGAACCGTTATGATTTTCAGATGTTAGTCCGTTACTGCGCCGCCTTAGCCCATGAGGGGGCGGCAAAATGATTCTCGGAATCACCGACCAACGCCCCCGGAAAGAGGTGGGAACCAGAGCCTTCCAAGACTTGGAACGCACAAAAGCCGGACTCATAGAAACCTTGCATCTCCGTATCGATGGAGAAGAAATTAGTCACCCTGACGGTAGCGTCTTGGTGTTTCATATTCCTTCACGCCCTCTTGGAATGCCCATCCAGTATAAAGGCGCGTATTTGATGCGGGGTGGTGAGGACTTGGTCGCCATGACCGCCGACCTGCTACAGAGAATCTTTGCAGAAACCGGCCCTGATTTTCTGCCGAGATTTGCCCCCAGGCTACTGTTGTCGACCTGGACGTGGAGGCGATAGAAAACTTTCGCCAACGGTGGATCTGGAAAGCGGAGAACCCCGCGCTGAAACACCTTACTCCGGCCCAACTCCTCATTGATGCTGAACTGATGGTGGAAGAAGGGCTGACTTATGCCGCCCTCATCCTTTTTGGCACTCACAGAGCCCTGGGGAAATATCTGGGCCAGGCAGAGGTTATCTTTGCATATCGTTCCCAGAAAGCCTCCATTCCCTGCCAACAGAGAGTGGAATACCGTTCCGGGTTTTTCTGTTTCCTGGACGACCTCTGGCAGAAGATCAATGCGCGTAATGACCTGCAGCACTTTGCTGACGGTTTATTTGTCTTAGACATTCCTACCTTCAACGAAATGGTGGTAAGAGAGGCCATCCTTAACGCCGTGGCCCATCGGGATTACCGCCTTGGCGGGTCCGTGTGTGTGCGGCAATTTCCCCGCAAATTGGAGATCATCAGCCCAGGAGGATTTCCCCCCGGTGTCACCCCGGAAAACATCCTCTGGAGACCGTCACCCCGTAACCGGCGTATCGCTGAGGCATTATCACGCTGCGGGCTGGTGGAGCGCTCCGGGCAGGGAGTCAACCGGATGTTTGAGGAGTGCCTTAAAGAGAGCAAACCGTGGCCCGATTTTTCCGGGTCTGATGATTATCAGGTGCTGGTGACCTTGCGAGGGGAAGTGCTGGACCCCGAGTTCCTTCGCTTCCTGGAACAGGTGGGCAAGGAACGGATGGCCTCCTTCGACACAGGGACTTCCTCATCCTGGACCTGATTCACCGGGAAATGGGAATACCCATTGACCTGCGCCCACGGCTCCTCCGTTTGGCCGACCTTGGAGCCGGATGGCCTGAGCGGCTTCTATGACATACTCGGAAATGGCCATAAATACCCTGAATATAACTGCCCTATATATTTACAAATGTAAGTATGTGTCAGCCTCCCCCTAACCCTGGGCGTGTTGTTCAAAGAGGCGCCAGGTGGACTGGAAGGCCGCGTCAAAGGGCCGCTCTTCCATGTAGCGCCGGGCAGTCAGGCCCATTTCTTTGAGCCGTTCCGGGTGGGCCAGGAGGCTTCTGATGGCCTTCAGCAAACCTTTGTCGCTATCGCCCCGGACAATCAGGCCGGTCTTGCCGTCGAGGACATTCTCCTTGGGCCCCCCGGCGTCGGTGACGATGACCGGGATGCCAGAAGCCTGTGCCTCCAGGACCACGTTGCCGAAGGTGTCGGTGGTGCTGGGAAAGATGAAGAGGTCGCAGGAGGCGTAGGCCGCCGCCAGGTCCTCCCCGTGCAGGTACCCTGTAAAGGTGCAGGGCGTGCCGGCCAGATCCTGCTGCATGTCCTCCAGGTACGGGCCGTCGCCCACCACCACCAGGTGGACGGCAGCCTGATCCTGGAGCAGCTTTTTAAAGACCCTGACAAGCACTTCCAGGTTTTTTTCCCGTGACACTCTCCCCACATATAAAAGCTTCGTGACATCCTTGCCCTGCACCTGGCCCTCCAGGAAGCCGTTGCGTTTGGCGGGATGAAAGCGTTCCAGGTTTACGCCTCTGGGGAAAATGCGAATCTTGTCGGCGCTGACCCCTTTTGCCTGCAGTTCTTCCGCGGTGCTCCGGGAGGGCACGAAAACCAGCTCCATCTGGTTGTAAAACCAGACGATGTATTTCCAGATGAGCTGGACGACGGTGGGGTCCTGGGTCAGGTAGTCGGCGTATTGGGGCAGGGCCGTGTGGTAGGTGCCCCAGAGGCGCAGGTGCAAAATCCGGGCGACGGCCATGGCGGTGAGCCCCAGGGGCCCGGGGGTGGCGGCCAGGATATGCGTGAACCGCCGCAGGTGACAGTAATTGAGGATATCCAGGAAAGGAGGGTGAAAGAGCTTCTGCTCCCGGTATTCAGGCAGATGCAGGACACCCAGCGGGGGGAAGTTTTTGATCCCCGGGCGGTCCGGGCGCTTCTTGTGGTCGCAGGTGATGATCACGTAGTCCTTGTCGGTCCGCCGGGCCGCCTCCATCTGCTGCTTCAGGGACAAAGCCACGCCATTTACTTCATAATAGGTGTCGGTGAAATGAGCCATGAGGAATTGCGACGCGGCTTGGCGCTCCTCGTGGTCCGGAGGCAGAAATTTCTCCAGCAGGCTCGTCCCGAACTGGCGGTCCGCGGAAAAGGAGGAAAAAGCCGCCGTGTAAGGGGCCAGGGCCAGATAGACCAGGCCGCTGGAAGTGACCGAATTGAGCAGGTCGATTAAATTCACCCCGGCCAGCGCCTTGCTCAATTTGCGGTGGAACTGGCCGAGAAGCTTCTGGGCCAGCTGATTGAGCACGGAGAACCACTCAAATTCATCCGTGGGCAGGGTCTCCTGGGTGAGCAGATACGAAGTTTCTTTCTTGACCAGATTGAGAAAGCTCTCATCCTGGCTCACGGACCACAGAGAGTTCTTGATGCGGTTGTAATAGAGCTGATACCTGGGAAAGGATTTCTTGGCTTCGTCTCCTGATTCCAGGAACTTGTCGAGGAAGGCCCCCATGGTGTTGCCAACGGCCTGGGAGGACAACGAATACTTCTTCTTGTAGAACTGGTAGGCAATGCTGTAAATGTTGTGGCCCAGGGTCAAGGGGGTGGAAGCCTCTCCTCGCACTATGGCCTGCCCTTCGTTCATCTTCTCCAAAAAATCTTCAATCCCTGAGGCCTCCTCCACCTGGGTGTACTTCTGGGTAATGTGCAGGGAGCTGTGATCATCTGAACCCGCGGTAAAATTCTTTTCCCAGGGGGCGGGAAAATCCGGCACGATGCCGTGCTTTTCAATGAGCTGATCAATGATCTCGGCGGTGAGCTCTGCACAAATCGCCCGCAGCCACTGGTTTTGCAGCTCATCCCGGCCGCCGTTCATCTCGAAATTCTTGAAAAGCAACAGGAGCTGTTCAAAATGTTCCAGCTTTAGGCGGCCGTTGATTGACCAGAGGGGATGGGCGACGCTGTGGACGATGGCTTCCTCCCGCAAATAGGCCGTCAAATCGAAAATATTGTCCCGGGCCTTCTGGATCTGCCGGTGCTGGGTTTCGTTGATGTGGTAGGCCAGGACATGGATCTTGCAGCCATCGGGGAAGTAGGTGGTGATCTCCTCGCTGATGAAGGTGTCGGGGAGATGGGCGATTTCCAGGCTGCCGGCGAGGGTGTTGTGGTCGGTGATGGTCACCAGATCCATGCCCCTTTCTTTGGCGATGCGGTAGAGGGACAAGGGTTCGGTGTAGCACTCGTGGCACCCCAGTCTTTGCAGCACCCAGTGGGAGGGGCGGGTGGAATACTTGGAATGCACGTGGAGATCGATTTTCATAAGTTCTCCTTCAGGTTGGTCAGGCCAAGAGCACCGTTTCACCGGCCCGCACCTTGGCCCCGGGCCGTGTCTTGATTTCCATGCCCGGAAGAAAGGGGGCTACCAGGTCCACCTGGGAGCCGATGCGGATCATGCCGAAAATACAGCCCTTGTCCACCTCTGCCCCGGGCTGCACGTAACTGTCGATGCCGTTGACGCTTTTCCCGGCGATCTGGACCACGTAGTAAGGAAACCGCTCCCCCTTGTAAGTGCTCTCCACCCGGGTGACCAGACGCTCGTTCTGGATAATATGGCGGGAATGGCGGTGCAATGGCGGCCACTTCAAGATGGTGCGCCAGTGCATGGCGGTCATGGCCAGGTTGGCGGGCTCGGGGGGATGATGCCGGATGGCGGCCACCCGGCCGGCCAGGGGGATGCGGTTGTAATGGACGTTAAAAGGGCTCATGAAGATGCCGATGGAGACCTTGGGGTAGTCCAGATCCTCCTTGATGATGTCCGTCAGGCGGGCGCTCACTCCCTGCTTGATGGTCATGACCTCGTGGTGGCCCTTCACCAGTCGGACATAAACCACGGTGCCGTCCGCGGGGCTGACGATATTGTCGCCGGGAGGTGAGGATCGTTCCGGATTGCGAAAAAACCAGACATACCGCCAATACAGGTAGCCGGCCGCCAGGGTGAGCGGCGGGGCGAACCACCAGGGGTTCAATGCAGCTCCCGGGCGATGGCGGGATCGAGCACTCTCACCAGGGCCAGCCCGGAAGAGAAGGGGAAATTCACCACCTCGAAGTATTCCTTCTCTTTCTTGATGCACTTCAGCCATTTTTTGACCCCGGCGTGGTTTAAGAGCTCCCGGATGTAGATGTTGGTGTCGTGCAGCAGGATGTAAGTGTTTTTCCGGGAATGGGCCAGGACATTGGTGAAGTCGTATTTGACATCCTCGAAGGCGTGGCTGCCGTCAATGAAGGCCAAATCCAAGGGGGGCAGGCGGAAGCGGTCATACTCCGGGAAGAATTCATCGTTGCGCAGCTTGTAGTGCTTGACGATGTCCTGGACGCCGAAGCGCTGGAAGTGGGCCTGCACCGAATTTTCATCCGACCACCTGTTGCGGCCGCCGATGGTGGCCAGGGGGCCGTTTTGGAGGAGGGAATAAGAAGGGTCCACAAAAGTGAGGGAGCCCCTGCCGTTGTCCTTCAAGCCCAGGGCGAAACAGACCACGCTGAAGCCGTACCCCGAGCCGATGACCAGGGTGTGCTTGGGGCGCAGGGCCCGCACCAGGGAATAATAGAGAAAACCGAACCCCAGGTTGAGGCTTTTGGTGTCCTCCCGGTGGCCGAAGGGTTTGGCAAAATGCAGGATGTCCTTCAGAAGATTGTCGCTCAGGCTGAAACAATCCATGGTTTCTTCCTTTCTCGGGATGGCGGCACGCCTTTATAACTCTCTCTTCTACGCCGCGTTTATGTGACCGGTGCTTCTTTTCCATTAATCTTTGGTTTAACTCCGCCGGTCACCGGGGCGGCCTCGCGAGACCAGGGGAGAAGCCCCGCCTAATCCCCGGGCATCCTGACCAACCTGGACTCCAGCGGCCCCCGGATGCCTTCCGTGAGGCTCCAGGCGATGCAGTTTCGCTGAGTTTTGAGGCGCTGGTAGGCCTTTAAGATGTCCAGGGTCAGGATGATCCGGGTCAGGCTGCAGTTGAGTTCGCCGTACAGGTGCTGGCCGATGACCTCGAAGCCCAGGATGCGGGTGTGGAATTTCAGGGGGGAATGGGGCTCGCTCTCGAAGACATCGGTGATGAAGTGGGTGTAATTTCTCTCCACCACCTCTTTCACCGCGGCGCCCATGAGGCGCAGGGCTACGAACACCTTTTTGCGGTACTCGGGAAGAATCATGAAGCGTCCGATTTCCACGAACCTGCCTGCGGTGATAAGCTGCTGCGGGTCAAACCCCTTCTTGAAAGTCGCCTCGCACTCCGGCGGCAGCACGAGGGGCGGATCATAAAGGAGGCGCAGGACCCCTGCCGGCTGGCCGTTGAACTGCGCCAGAAACCAGGAGGTCCGCTCCTGGGCCCCGATGTCCGCCGGAATTTCCTGTTCCACGGATTTGATCCAGTTTTTTTCCTGCCAGTAGACCCCGGCTACCACCTCCAGGGCCTGCTCTCGGGCGGCGGCATCCACTACTTTGCTCACGGTGATCATAAGCATGCTCCTTTTCCCGTGGTTTTTGCTAGATAGGACTGTGCCAGGGGGGAAATCCCCGTGGGTGCATAGGGATAGGCCTTGCCGGAGAGCCGGGCCAATTCCAGCATGACACGGTGGGTCACCCGGGCGCTGAGATTAACCTGGAGCCCCTGGCGCTCCCGGGGGGAGAGCCGGGTGTCCCGGCTGACGGTCCGGTAGGCCTCGCCTTCTTCCGGAAACCTGAGGGGTTCGCCAAATCTCAGGATGACGGGACTGAACCGGGGAATGCGGCCATACTTGATTCTTTGGGCGAAATCGATGCCCACCGGCAACACCGGCACTCCCGACCTGAGGGCGATCTCTCCCACCCCCTTGCGGCCCCGCAGCAGCCGATAAGGATTGGCGTTGCGGGCGCCCTCGGGGAAAATACCCAGACTCTGGCCGTGTTGCAGCCGCTCCAGGCAGGTCCGGCAAACCGCCTGCCCGTTGGCTGCTTGCCGGTGTTTGTTCAAGCTGGGAAACCGGGCTTTTTTCCTGTAGGTGTAAATAGGATCGATTCTTTTTAAGAGCCAGGCAAATAGAGGCAAATGTCCGAACATCCAGTCACTGATAAAGGCCAGCTTTTTACCTTGGCGTTGTGCTAGAAAATAGGACCCTACCAACAGTGTTTCCCAATAGTTGTTGTGATTAAAGACAAAAATTACCGGATCAGGTGTAGTTCTAAAGGCAATGGCATTTTCCGTTCTTATGAAACGGCCTCCAAACGTGAGAGCCCTAACCAGAAGTCTGGTCTGTGGATCAAGATGACCCAGGTGAGCTGCGCCTGAACTCATGGTGCGAATCCCTTAAATCATGGGTTTCATCCTATTGTGCTGCTGTCACCATAAAGCAATGATATAAAATTCCAATTAAAATTTGATTGAATCTTGATAAGCACCAGGGGAAAACGGCTGGTCAGGCTGACTTATCCGTGGTGCTGGCGCCCCAGCACCGCAGCCAGCGGTAAAACCTTTCCCGGAAGAGAATAAGAATCCCCCCGACTACCACCGTAATCCCCAGAAGCAAGAGAAATGTCCAGTAATGGCCCAGATACACCTGGGCTCCCTGGAGGGAGAGCAGCAGGGTGGCGGGCATGCGGCCCACCGCCACCAGGGCCACGAACACCTTGAAAGGCATCTTGCTCAGACCCAGGAGATAACAGAGGTAATCTTTGGGTGCGCCGGGGAAGAGGAACAGGAGAAAGGACACCAGGGCGCCGTTGCGTTCAAACAGGGCGTCAAATTTCCGCAACGATTCGCTGTGGAATAACTTTACCACGACCCGGGAGCCCAGCCAGCGGCTGATCAGGAAGGCCAATCCGGAACCCAGGGTGAGGCCCAGGGAAGAGTACAAAAAGCCGGGCGCCGCGCCGAAGAGAAAGCCCCCCAGAAAGCCCGTGGCCTCCCCCGGAATGGGGGCCACCACCACCTGGAGGGCCTGGATCAGGATGAACCCCAGGGGTGCCCACGGCCCCAGGGAGTCCAGCCACCCCCGGACTCTTTCCTTGTAGGCGTCAAAGGCCGCGCCGTCCTGCTGCCACTCTTTCAGGGTGTCCCAGCCGCTGGACCCGAACCAGATGAGGAGCCCGGGCCAGATGAGCAGGAACAGGACCATGGCCACCCGGTAGAAAGACCACCGGGGCTGCCGGGACGGTGCATTGCTGGGGTCGGACACAAAAGATCCCTTGCCGGCTTGAGGCGCCCCTGTCCAACGACGGGCCGGGGGCGTTCATTAATTGTTCTGAAAAGTTGCCGCCAGGCAACCTGCTCAGGCTATATACCCACCCGGACGTGAGCAGAAGATTGCTTTTCGGTGAAAAAACCATGGCGGCGGCCTTAAGCCCCTTTCTGCACACCGTAATCTCACAAAAGGCTAACCGGGGATTAACGTGACAAGGGTAATTTGTCATTCAGGGGAGGAGGGCCGTGGCGAAGATATATGTCCTGGACACCAATGTCCTCTTGCATGATCCGGAATCCTTGTTCTCCTTTGACGACAACCGCATAGTCCTGCCCCTTTCCGTTATTGAGGAGCTGGACCACATCAAAAGAAGGGTGGATGACATCGGCCGGAATGCCCGGGAGGCCTCCAGGAAACTGGATGGTTTAAGGCTATTGGGACATTTAGCGGAGGGGGTAAAGCTTCCCAATGGAGGGTCGATCAGAATTGAGTTGAACGGCAATAAATCCTATGAGTTTCTCGGAGGCATAGATCTCAATAATGTCGACAATCGGATTTTAGCATTAGCTTATCACTTGACAAACAATGAAAATGATAAGGTTGTTCTGGTTACCAAGGACCTTAATTTACGAATCAAAGCCGATGTATTGGGAATAGCCACAGAAGATTTCTATAGCGACAAGGTGGATTACGCCAAATTATACCGGGGAACCTGCGAACTCCAACTGGCGGATGCCGAAATCAATAAATTCTACCAGGAAGGCTTTCTCGATTATAGCCAGGACAACCTTTTTCCCAACCAGTTCTGCATTCTGAAAGGCCATGCCAACCCCTCCGCCTCGGCCCTGGCCAGATATACACAAAACCGTCTCCAAAAACTCGTCTTCGACGGCAACTGCGTCTTTGGGATCAGGCCCCTGAACAAGGAGCAGAAATTTGCCCTGGACCTGCTCCTGGATGACGAGGTCGAAGTGGTCACCCTGGTAGGCCGGGCCGGCACCGGCAAGACCATCCTGGCTTTAGCGGCCGGGCTGGACAAGGTCTTCGAGGATGCCGGCCGCTATAACCGCCTGCTGATCACCAGGCCCATCGTGCCTTTGGGGAACGACCTGGGATACCTGCCGGGGGACAAAGAGGAAAAGATCAGGCCGTGGATGCAGCCCATTTATGACAACCTGGAACTCCTCTGCAACGAGCACATCCGGCCCAATGCTTCCATTAATTATCTCCTGAGCAGCGACAAGATCGAGCTGGAACCTTTGACCTATATCCGGGGCCGGAGCATTCCCCGGCAGTTTATTATCTGCGACGAGAGCCAGAATCTCAGTCCCCACGTCATCAAAACCATTCTGACCCGCATCGGTAAAGGCAGCAAGATTGTCTTTACCGGCGACCCGGAGCAGATTGACCATCCCTATCTGGACGCCTCGTCCAACGGGCTGAGTTACCTGGTGGAAAGAATCAGGCAGGAGAAAATCTCCGGACATGTCACCCTGGTGAAGGGAGAACGGTCCGGGGTGGCGGAACTGGGGGCCAAGTTATTATAAGGCTTGGGCCAAAGGAGGTAACAGCATGGGAGAGGCAGTGATCACCGGCATCATGTTGGTGTGCATCTGCGCCCTCAGTATCCTGGCCTGCCGGAAGGACTGGTAATTCCGGGACTGTTACTCCTTCAGGGCCTCGGCTTGGTCTGTGGCCTCCCAGGGCGGGGCCAGGTCGGAGCGTCCCATATGGCCATAAACGGCCAACTGGCGGTAGAACGTGCCCTTATTGAGGACCGGCAGGTTCCTGAGGTCAAAGGCCTTGAGAATGCCGGCGAGGCGGAAATCGAAGTGCTGTTTGATGAGGGCGGTGAGTTCTTCATCGGAGCGTTTGCCGGTGCCGAAGCTGTCCACCTGGATGCTCACCGGGCGGGCCAGGCCGATGGTATAGCAGAGCCAGACCTCGCAGGTCTCAGCCAGTCCGGCGGCCACCAGGTTCTTGGCGGCGTGGCGGGCGGCATAGGCCCCTATCCGGTCGATGCGCAGGGGGTCCTTACCGCTTAGGGCGCTGCCGCCGTGTCGGCCGTATTCCCCGTAGGTGTCCACGTCGCTCTTGCGGCCGGTGAGTCCCGAATGCACCGCCGGCCCTCCCACCAGGAGATGTTCCACCGGGTTGATGAACATCCTGGTGTCCCGGTCCGGCCGCATATCCACATCAGCAAAGACCGGCTGAATAACAGCCTCCCTGATATCGTCGTGCACCCTTTGTGCGGGTACGGAGCCGGCCGCGTCCTTCGTGGAACTGGCAATGATGGTAATGCTGTGGAAGCGGTGGGGCCGGCGGTTGCGGTATTCCACGCCCACCTGGGTCTTGGCGTCCGGGGACAGATAGGGGATCAGGTTTTCCCGGCGCACCTGGTCGAGCCGGCGGGCCAGCCTGTGGGCCGTCCAGATGGGCAGCGGCATGAGGTCCGGCGTCTGCTGGCAGGCAAAGCCGAAGACATTGGCGTTCTGCCGCACGTGAATCCGGTCGATGTCGTCGCCGGTCAGCTTCTGCTCGTGGAAATAACTATCCGCATCAGCCGGATATTCCTGGATACTGGTGAGAATGCTGCAGGTGCGGGCATCAAAATCCGCGTCCTGGTAGCCGATTTTCCGGATGGCCTTGCGGGCGATGTAGGCGATGTCTGCCTTGATTTCCGAGGCAAAGCGGGCGGCAATGAATAAAATGGAGGTGGCCACCGCGGCTTCGGCCCGCACCCGGGCATACGGGTCCAGCTCCAGGAAATGGTCAACGATGGCGTCACTTACCTGATCGCACAGCTTATCCGGATGTCCCTCCGTCACCGACTCGGAGGTAAACACAAAATCCTGTTTCATGGGCCATCTCCTGCGAGATCATCATCAGGGCTGGTCCGGGTCACGGATTTGGTGGCTTCATTGACCAGCAGGGGAAGGAGCGCCGCACCGCCGATGACCAGGCCGTCGGCAAGCCCTAGGGGAGTGAGGTTCAAAAGGTGCCTCAGGGCCGGGACAAACAGGGTGAGCCCCTGCAGGGCCAGGGAGCCGCCCACGGCCCAGGTCAGGGAGGGATTGCGCGGCAAGGCCTGCGGGCTGAAGATCCCGAGGTGATCCGAACGGCAACTGACGGCGTGCAGCAGCTGGCCGGTGGTGAGGCTGTGGAAGGCCAGGGTGCTGGCCCGGGACCCCAGGCCGTAGCGCCAGATGCCATAGCCGAAGGCCCCCATGGACCCGGCGGTGAGGGTGGCCGCCTCCAGGGCCATGCGCTTATAGTCCTGTTTGCTGAAAATGGGCTGCCGGGGGTCCCGGGGCGGACGCGCCAGCACGTCGGGCTCCGGCTTTTCCAGGGCCAGGGCCAGGCCGGGGAAGATGTCGCTGATGAGATTGATCCAGAGAAGCTGCGCGGCCGTCAGCGGGGAACCCAGGCCCACCGCCAGGGCCGTGCAGGTGACCAGGATTTCGCTTAAGTTGGTGGCCAGGAAAAAATGCACCGACTTCCTGATGTTGTTGTAGGTGGTGCGTCCGTCCCTGATGGCGACGATGAGGGTGTCCAGGTTGTCCTCTTCCAGGACCACGTCGGCCACCTCCCGGGCCATGTCCGTGCCGGTGTTGCCCATGGCGATGCCTACGTCGGCGGCCTTGAGGGCCGGGCCGTCATTGATGCCGTCCCCGGTCATGGCGATGACCCGGCCGGTCTGCTGGAGGGCCTGGACGATTTCCAGCTTGTTGGACGGGGTTACCCGGGAAAAAACATGGACCCTTTTGGCCAGAGCCTGCAAGGTTTGCGGGTCCATCCGGGACAGGTGGGTAGAGTCCAGGATTTCCAGGGGCAGATCCTGGCTGAGCCGCAGTTCCTTGCCGATGGCATAGGCGGTGGGGCCCTGGTCCCCGGTAATCATGATGGTGTCGATGCCGGCGGCCTGCATGGCCGCGATGGCCTCCCTGACGCCCTCCCGGATGGGATCGACCATGCCCACCATGCCTGCCCAGGTGAGGCCTGCATCCCCCGGGATATCCCCGAGGTTTTCCCCTTCGGCGTAGGCCAGACCCAGAACCCGCTGGGCCTCGACCCCAGCCATGTATTCGTTTTGCGCTTCCAGGGCCAGTCGGGCATCTTCGCTGAGCGGGAGGCGCCGGCCTCCTTTGATATACCAGTCGCACAGGTTCAGGACGTCCAGGGGACTGCCCTTGATGGCCAGCAGGCGGCCCTTGCGGGGATGGGCATGCACGGTGCCCATGTAATTGCGGCCTTCGGCCCGGTGGGCGATCTTGAGCAATGGATAGCGGGACCGCAGACCCTCCACATCGAGGTCCGCCTCGAGGGCCAGTGCCACCAGGGCCTTTTCCGTGGGGGTGCCGTGCAGGGCATAGTGGCCGTTTTCCCGATAAATCTCGGTTTCATTGCAGAGCACCGAGATCTCGAGGAGCCGCTTCAGGTCCTTGTGGGTGAGCAGCGGCAGAACCTCTTCCTGCTCCCGGAAGCGGCCGTTATCCAGCCGCACCGACTTCATGCCGGCATATACCTGGACCACCGACATCTGGTTTCTGGTGATGGTGCCGGTCTTGTCGAGGCAGATGGTCTGTATGGAGCCCAGGGTTTCCACGGCGTTTAAGCGCCGGATAAGCACGTGATGGCGGCGCATGTCTTTGATGCCCAGCGCCAGGGTGGTGGTGGCCGCGGCGGGCAGGCCCTCGGGCACCGCGGCCGCGGCCAGACAGATGGCGTTGCGCAGCATCGTCAGGAAGGTAACGCCCCGCCACAGGCCGATGACGAAGACCAGGCCGGCTGCTCCCAGGCACACCAGGACCAGCTGGTCCCCCACCACCGCGAGCTGCCGCTCCAGCGGGGTCTCCGGCGCGGCCGCTTCCCCCACCAGGGTCTGAATCAAACCGATCTCGGTAGCGCTGCCGGTGGCCACCACCACGGCCAGACCTTCGCCCCCGGTGACCAGGGTCCCCATAAACACCATGTTCACCCGGTCGGCCAGAGCAGTGCTTGCTTCCTTCATGGCCTCCGTGGATTTCAGCACCGGCATGGACTCCCCGGTGAGCGCGGATTCGTCCACAGACAGGTGGCTGGCCATCAGCAGGCGGGCGTCCGCCGGCACGTAACTGCCGGGGCGCAGCACCACCAGGTCGCCGGGAACCACTTCCTCCGCCGAGATTTCCTTCACCTTCCCCTGGCGCACCACTGTGGCCGCGGGGCGCACCAGGGTCTGGAGGGACCGGATGACCTTTTCCGATTCGGTTTCCGTCTTGTAGCCGATGACGGCGTTAATTACCACCACGCCCATGATAAGGAAGGCGTCCACCAGGCCGCCGGTGACCACCGACAGGCCCGCGGCCGCGGCCAGGAGGGCCACGGGCAGGGACTTGAACTGCTCAGCAAAAATCTCCCAACCGGAGCGGGGCTCGGACTCCGGCAGGAGGTTGGGGCCGTAGGTCTTCAGATGCTCGGTGGCCCGCCGGTTGGAGAGGCCCTTGGGTGGAGAGGTTTTCCATCGGGCCGCCACCGCCTCGGCCTCCCACAGGTGCCAGGGCTGACGGGGCTGCTCCCCGATGGTAGGAAATATTCTTGGCAGGAATCCTGCAACCGGGACAGGCGTGGCCGACTGGTCGGCAGGCCCATGATGCCTGGCGGGAAGCGTTGCAGATGAGTTGCTCTGATATTCGGCCACAACCCCGGCAATCAGGTCGGCGATGCTCTCGGGGGTGTTGCCGGTGTTGTAGCAGACCAGGAGGGTCCCGGTGAGGGAGCTCGCCGACACCCGGGAGACGGCCTTGATCCGGGACAATCTTACCTCCAACAGCCTCTTCAGGGCTTCGGAGCGGTAAAGTCCCGGGACGCGATAGCGGGCTCTCCCCGCCACCGCGGTGTGAATGGCCTCGATCATTGCTTGCTTGCCGCGCCGGCGCCTGAGAAAAGGGGCGCCTCATAAGACCCTGGTTAGTGAGTCTTGGGGGCCTTTTTCTCGGAAGCGGCTCCTGGAGGCGCAGGGGAAGCTCCCTCGCCTCCGGGCAAAATGGCGCTGGCCACCTCCTTCAGTCCCGACACCGTGGCCACCAGGACGTCCCGTACGGCCGTGACCGCGGCCTGGCCCACGCTGCTCGCGCCTTCCATGGCCCCGGTCACGGCCGCCTTGGCGGCCACCCCCACACTGGTGCCGGCCTGACCGGCCGCTTCCACGACGCCGGTGACTGCACCCTTGGCCACCAGGGCCACGTCGCTGCCGATCTCGGCGGCGCCCCGCACCGCGCCCTTTACCAGACTGGTGGCTGCTTGTGAGGCATCGCCACCCACGTCGCCCACGGCCAGGAGGATGCCCTTGGCCACGCTCTTGGTGCTTTCCACCAGACCGGTGCCCACCTGATCAGCCGCCTCGATGGCCCCTTTGAACACGTCTTTGCTGACGTTGAGGGTCTCCTGGGCCACGGAACCGGTGGCTTTCAGGGTGTCGGTGACGGTCTGCCGGGTGAGATTGACGATCTCGGTTTCAATCTCCTGGAGACCTTTGAGACCGCCGACAATACCCTCTTTCACCGTGGTGCCCGCCTGCCCCAGTTTTTCGCCGACGCCGCCTTGGTTCTTTTCTTCAGCCATGATGATCTCCTCTGCGTGCAGTTAAGCTCCCAAGCCGGAATGACCCATCCCGGCGAAACCGCTCAGCTTCGGCAGCCAGAGGTGCACTTAGAGATATGTGCCCAGGTAAGACGCCCATTGCATGGTGCTTACTTCCGGGAAAAAAACCGCCATCACATCCTTTAAGGCCCACAGGGAACTGAGCGAAGTTACCTGCGCCTTGTCGTAGCACATCTGCACTTCGCCCCGGTCGGGATCGACCTCGACGCTGGTGATGCCTCGAATCCCCGAGACGCGGACCCGAAACTCTTCGGCCAGGGATGTATTGCCCTTCAGCTTGGCCACCGCCAAACTCAAGCGTCCCGGCTTGGCCTGAATGATTTCAATGCCTTCGATGTGCATGATCGTCCTTCCTGTGGCGAGCTCACCGGTGAGCGGCGTTGTGCCCGGGCAGATGTCATGGAGCTGTTGTTGCCAGCGATATTATGTGAGCATCCTGGCTCGCCCGTCAATACTCAGGTGCCGATAGCTATCCTCTGCCTGCCTTACAGGAGAACATGGGCCTCTGGGCCGAACAAGCCTCCTGGTAACAAATCTGCCCCACTTTGTATAAACAAGGTATCTTGGTTTATAGCTTAATTATGGGACTAAAAAAAGAACGAGGTCAGATTTAACCAAATTTTAATAATTGCAGGATGAACTTATAACAATGGCGACTGATGATAATTCCTAATAACGAAGAAGGAGAGAGCCTGCGACCTATGAATATCGTTTCCTCTTATGTCCATGCGTCGGAAGGACGGCTGCGCATCAAAATCCCGGAAGTAAAGGGCGCGCCCCACACCGCCCGTGAGGTTGAGCTTCACCTGGCCTCCTGCGCCGGGGTGGAGGAGGTCGCGGCCAGCCCCATCACCGGCAGCGTTCTTGTCCTTTATAATCCCCGCCTCATCGGTCAAGAAGAAATCATGTTCGCTTTTCAGGAAATCGGCTACCTGGAAGAGGCCGCGCCGAAAGCCAACCAGGGATCCCGCGGCAACCCCAACCAGGAAGGGGCCTTCCCCCGGGTTACCACCGTGGTGGCCTCCGCCCTCATGGAAATGGCCCTGTCCCGCCTGGTGGCGGCGATTCTTTAGCTAACGCCCGGGCCGGCGGATATTCTCTCTATCATCAACCAGGCGCTCCTCCGCCCCAAGGGTATCCCTGGGGGCAGCACGGCGGCCGGCGCTTATTCTTAGGATCTGAACGATCAGACTGAATTTTCTCCTGGCCAGGCGCATCTGACGCTGCGGCAGTGCATCCGGGGAAGATCGCGCCGTTTTCGGAACACCTGTTCACCTGCAACTGATCTCCTCTCCGGCGGCCGGCGAGGTGATCGTGCTCGCTCCCGCGGACCCTCTCTTACTATCTTGACTGGTAAGTCTTTCCTTTTGAGTTGCAACATCCCGCAGGTTCATCAGGACAAAACTGCTGAACCCGAACCACAGAAAATCATACCAGGCAGGAACAGCCGCCTTTTTCGAAGTCCACAGGCTCCGCACCCCCAAAAACAGCAGGGTCATGGGGATGAGGAGTTTGAGGTCCGCCCCGCCGGTGGCCTGGCCCACTTTGTCATTGATGGCCGCCAGGGACGCCAGGATGCTGGTGACAGCCTGGGGGCGTGTGCCGGCGGCCTCGGGGGCCCCGCCCGCGGCCAGGTGGCCGATCAGGGAATCCAGTCCCCGGCTCAGGACATCTGCCTCTCTTTCCGGAAAAAGCTCCGAAAATCTCTCCGTGAGAGCCGCCCGGGTCCCGTCGGCCAGCAGGGCTGCGGCGTCGTAATAAACCAGGACGCTGCCGGTTTGGGGCTTGGCCTCCACCTGCTTGACCCCCGGTACCCGGCCCAACTGGTCCTGGGCCTGTTTGGCAAACTCCGGATTGCCCTTGACCTTGTCCACCCTGAGGCGCACCCGGCCGGGCATGGCATGCAGGACACGAATACCCTGAATCGCCATGTCTTGATCCCCCGCAGCGCCAATCAGGATTTGTCCTTGGCAGCCCTGGCAGCGGCCGCCATCTCGGCGGCGTGCTCAGCCTTGCATTCCGCCAGAAGATCGCTGATATTTTCGCCGGCCTCGGCGGCATACTCCTTGACGGTTTCAGCCAGGGCCAGATAGCCCTTGATCAGGGTTTTGGCCAGAGGACGGGACACCGACGCCACTGCCGGCAGGACAATGGGGGCGGCCATCGCCACTCCCAAGACCACGAGAATGCTCGGAATTGCACCCTTGAAACCTTCATCGAACGTCGCCATGGCACTCCTCCTGATGAGAAATGAACACTGGAAAAAATATATCAGGCAATCCAATAAACTCCTAACGAATTCCTTGAGTTAATCTGGCCGGGGTGCTGGTCCCGGCCTGACACTCACAGGCACGCCGGCAAAACCTGATCAGGCCGTTTTCTCCTTCCGCCCAAGCCCCTCCCCGCTTAAAAGTTCAAGGTGCCCCGCACGCTCTTCTTTGCCATCAATATTGCCCCTCTTTCGTCAGTCAGGAAAAATGACCATGAAAAGGAAGAAAACCGCGGCCTTTGACAACAAATTTCTTTGACAGGACAGGTTAGATGAGTTAAGTTTACGGTGATTAGCAGCTCAGATAGAAAAGCTGACCAGCAAGACGGCGGACCGGTGGAAACGTTGGGATCTGGCCTCTTCAGCGGTTTTTCCCCTGACTGCATTCCCCTGCCTCATTCCCGGCGGAGGAAAATGTTGTATCATCGTTAGGAGGATTGCTCGGTTCATGAAGGAAACAGGCAAGGTTAAGTGGTTCAATGACTCCAAGGGCTATGGCTTCATCTCCCGGGAAAACGGCCCCGATGTCTTCGTACATCACACTGCTATCGTGGGAGAAGGGTTTAAAACCTTGGCGGAAGACCAGGAAGTGGAGTTTGAGGTAGTCCAGGGTCAGAAAGGCCTGCAGGCTCAGAACGTCGTCAAGCTCTAATCCACCGGTAAATCCCGCAGAACTCCGGAAGCCGGAAGCTTCCGGAGTTCTTTTGTCTTGAGCGGTCCGCAGCCAGCCTCTGGCGTATTAGTTATACTTATTCCCTTCTGGTCGGGTGTTCCATGTGGTTCTCAAGCTCCCGCCGGAGAACCTCCCCCCAGCCAAACGCTGTTTCGCAACCTTACAAACTGTCTTTTCCCGGAATACCAAAGACTTACCCTGTATCTTTTCCTTTCTGGATAGAATTCCGGTAAAGTACCCCCAACAAGGGCTTGAAGGGAACCGGGGGATTTGATACGTTCCCCTGGTAAGGGCGAAGCCTGTGGGTCGCCCTGGACCCGGATATCCCGGGATCTGCCTGAGGGGAGAGGGATGTAAGATGAAGCGCGCCGTCCGTATTTTCCTGAGTTTTGTCCTCTTGACTGTGTTTTTTGGCGGGACCGCAGCCCTGGCGGCTGAGCCGGAAGGTGTCCCGGTGATTCTTTATCACCGCTTCGGCCCCACCGTGGCCGACAGCATGACCACCAAAACCGAGGTGTTCGCCGCCCAGATGAAGTGGCTCAAGGACAATGGCTACACCGTCATTCCCATGCGCCACCTGGTGAATTACCTGCTGGGCCAGGGTCCGCCGCCGCCGCCCAAATCCGTGGTGCTCTGCACCGATGACGGTCACAAGTCCGTTTACTCCGACATGCTGCCCATCGTGAAAAAGTATAATTATCCGGTGACGCTCTTCATTTACCCGTCCTGCATTTCCAACAAACACGCGCCCTATGCCATGACCTGGGAGCAACTGGGGGAACTCCAGAAAACGGGCCTCTTCGACATCCAGTCCCACACCTTGTGGCACCCCAATTTTAAAAAGGACAAAAAGAAGCTCACGCCCGCAGCCTACCAGAAGGAAGTTGACGAACAACTGGTCAAGTCGAAGGCCATCCTCGAGAAAAAGATGGGCACCAAGGTGGACCTGCTGGCCTGGCCCTTCGGCATCTATGACCCTGATCTGGAAAAAGAAGCCAGCAAGGCCGGTTATGTCGCGGCCTTTAGCATCAATCGCCGGTTTGCCAACAAATCCGAACCGATCATGGCGCAACCCCGGTACCTGATGGCTAACAGCGACGGCGTCAAGGGGTTTGCCGCCATCGTTGAAGGCAAGGTGCAGGAAAAGGGGCAAAAAACGTATTAAGAGTTGTCAGTTGTCAGCCTTGGGCCTAAGGCGTCAGGTCTTAAGCCCTTAGCTCTACCAGGCTGTTGAACAATCACCCAAAAAGCCCATTTTCAAGCTGAGCGGAGCGAAGAAATTGAGTATTTTCAAAGGGTAAGGGGGAGAGCTGCGGGCCTGCCGGCCCTGAACCCCTCACCCGCTCAGCTTTGATCAAGGATTTTGCAGCACACAAAGGAGCCAGGCTTGAAAAGAATCTGCACCGGTCTTATCATCCTCGTCGGGTTCCTGCTGCTGGCCGCCATGGCCCCGGCCCAGGAAACCAAGGCTGGCAACCCTCCTCAAACCCCGGAAGCCAAAAGCGCCGCCCCTTCGCCAGCCCCTGAAGCCCAACCCGCCAGCCCCACACCTGCTGCAACCGGCTCCACCGGACAAGCTCCCCCGGCGCCGGCGCCCCAAGCCGGTCCCGCCAAAACCTATACGGGCAAGGTGGTGGACGCGGTCACCAAGGTTCCCATCGAAGGCGCACCGGTCACCCTCGGGGACAGGATGGTGCGCACCGGCCAGGATGGGTCCTTCAGCATCGAAGGCGCCGGCGACAAGCTCAGGCTCCGGGCCGTGGGCTATGAACGCAAGGATGTGCCCCTGTCTGAGGTGAATGTCCCCAACGCCGAATTAGCTTTGAGACCCTTGAAGGTCAAAGCGTTGTACCTCAGCACCTACGGCGCCGCCAGCCCCAAAATTCGGGAAGCGGCGCTCCAGGTCCTGGAGCGGAACAATATGAATGCCCTGGTCATCGACGTCAAGGGCGACCGGGGCTTCATACCCTTCAAGGTCGACATACCCCTGGCCGAGCAGGTCGGCGCCCAGAATACCATCCTGAACAAGGATTACCCGGGCTTCATCAAGAAGTTGAAAGACCGGAACATCTATCTCATCGCCCGGGTCGTGACCTTTAAAGACAACCTGCTGGCCACCGCCCGCCCCGAGCTGGCGGTCAGGACCAAGGGAGGCGGGATCTTTCGCGACCGGGAACGCCTGCACTGGGCCGACGCCTTCCACAAGGAAACCTGGGACTATAACATCGCTGTCGCCAAGGCTGCGGCTGAGGTGGGGTATGACGAGATCCAGTTTGATTATGTCCGGCTGCCCGACAACCGGGGGGTGGTCTTCCCCGAAAAATCCAATATCGCCAACCGCACCAGAATCATCACCGGTTTTCTGGAAGCGGCCTATCAGGCGCTCATCCCCTACAACGTTTTCGTAGCCGCCGACGTCTTCGGCTATGTCCCCTGGAACGAAGGCGACACCGGCATCGGCCAGCAGATCGTGGACGTCACCAAGACGGTGGACATTGTCTCGCTTATGACGTATCCTTCGGGGTATCATCTGGGTATTCCCCAATACCGGAATCCGGTCAAGCACATTTATGAAACAGTGTATCTCACCCAGAAGATTGCCATTGACCGCACCAAGGCCTCACCCCTGCATTTCCGCCCCTGGCTGCAGGCCTTCCGTGACTATGCCTATGGCGGCGGGAATTTTGAGGAGGACCGGATGAAGCTCGAAATCAAGGCCGCCGAGGACTCCGGGGCCAGCGGCTGGATGTTTTGGAACGCCGGCAATATTTACCCCAAAGGAATTTTCTATATCGGCAACGGGGATAAAATCAAGCCTGCCGAACCTGCCAGTCCCCAACCCGCTGCCGCTTCCGGGGGGGCCAAAAAAGATGTTGGCGCCAAAACTCAGGAGGAGAAACCAGCACCCGAGCCCACCGCCAGGTAACCAGGTCGGGGTCGACTTATAACGTCACCGGTGAACTGGGGCCACAAAGCTGCAGTAACCAGGGAACACTTCAGCACATGAGGAGCCAGATGCCACGGGGAAGACAGGTAACTTTTATCGCCTTTGTCGCCATCCTTGTCCTTTTTATCCTATTTCCAGCCTGTCGATCTGTCCGACCACCCAAGCCGGTGTCGGTAAAGCCGCCGCCGCCGACAGAGATCGCCCGCCCGCCTGCGCCGCAGCCCCTGACATACGAACCGGATCCACGCTATGCCCGCATCGATGCGGTGGCGCGCCAGCAAATTGCGGCCGAGGGGCTACCCGGCGCCGTCATTCTGGTGGGACACCAGGGCAAGATCGTGTATCGCAAGGCCTTCGGCTGGCGCTCCCTGGTCCCCCAACGCACCCCCATGACCGTGGACACCATCTTTGATCTCGCCTCTCTGACCAAAGTGGTGGCCACCACCAACGCAGTGATGCAATTGGTGGATGCCGGCAAGGTGGACCTCAACGCACCCGTCTGCACCTATCTGCCGGAATTCAATAACAACGGCAAGGGCCGGATAACCATTAAAGAGCTGTTGACCCATACCTCCGGCCTGCGCCCCGAAGTCACCTGTGCCAATGGCTGGTCGGGATATGATGGCGCCATTTCGGCCATTGCCGGCGATCACCCCACCCGACCCCCGGGGACCACGTTTCGGTACAGCGACGCCAATTTCATCGCCTTGGGCGAAGTGGTGCGCCGCGTCTCCGGGAAACCTCTGGATATCTATTGCCAGGAAAAGATCTTCCGGCCTTTGGGGATGCGCCACACCGCGTTCAGGCCGCCGGCCAGGTGGCAGGACCTCATCGCCCCCACTGATTACCAGGGCAACCGGCTGCGCTGGGGCGAAGTCTCCGACCCCACGGCTCACCGCATGGGCGGCGTGGCCGGCAACGCCGGCGTATTCTCCACCGCCGACGACTTGGCCCTCCTGGTGCAGATGCTGTTGAACGGCGGCGTCGGCAGCAACGGCGCCCGCATCTTGAGCGCCAAGGCCGTAGCGGCCATGACCAAGCCATATTACGCCGGCGGCACGTGCGTCCGCGGCCTCGGGTGGGACATGGAGTCCCCCTACAGCCGCGGTTTCAATGCCGCCTTCAGCAAGGGGTCTTTCGGGCATACCGGCTACACCGGGACCTCCATCTGGGTTGATCCCCGCGCCCAAACCTTCCTGATCATCCTCACCAGCCGCCTGCATCCCAACGGTCACGGAAGTTGCACGCACCTGCGGGCCCGGGTGGCGGAAACGGTGGCCCAGATAGCCCACTTGGGGCCGCCGGCCCGGGTTGAGGACTGGGGTATCCTGGACATCCTCAACGCCGGCTTCGGCGCGGCCGACCCTCCGGCCGGTCAGGTGCAACCGGGTATCGAGGTGCTGGCTGCCTCCAATTTTGCCGCGCTCAAGGGTAAACGCATCGGAGTGATCACCAATTGTTCCGGCATCGATGCCAGCAGAAGGTCCACCATCTCCATTCTGCGGAGCGCCCCGGGCGTAAGCCTTCAGGCCATTTTCAGCCCGGAACACGGGCTGTCCGGGAAACTCGATGAAAAAGTCGCCTCCTGCATTGACCCCACAACCGGGCTGCCGGTGTACAGCCTGTACGGCAAGGTCATGAAGCCCACGAGGGAGATGCTCCGGGGGCTGGACGTCCTGGTTTACGACATCCAGGATGTGGGGGTCCGGTACTATACCTATATCACCACCATGGCGTATTGCATGGAGGCCGCCAAGGCCGCCGGCCTGGAATTCTTGGTGCTGGACCGGCCGGATCCCATCAACGCCGCCATCGTCCAGGGGCCGGTCATGGATCGCGACCTGAAATCCTTTATCGGCTTTTACCCCCTGCCCTTGCGCTACGGCATGACCCCCGGGGAGTTGGCCCAACTCTTCAACAGGGAAGCCGGCATCGGCGTCAGGCTGCAGGTCATCCCCATGAAGGGCTATCACCGGCCGGCATGGTTCGATCAAACCCGCCTGCCCTGGGTCGATCCGTCGCCGAACCTCAGAACCCTGAACCAGTGCATCCTTTATAGCGGCGTCGGCGCAGTGGAGTCCGCCAATCTGAGCGTCGGCCGCGGCACCCCTACCCCCTTTGAAATCGTCGGCGCCCCGTATATTAACGGCCGCCGGCTGGCCGAGTATCTGCAAAGGCGGCATATTGCCGGGGTGATGCTTGAACCCGTCACCTTTGTGCCCCACTCGGACCGCTACCGGGGCAAGAGTTGCCAGGGGGTGCGGGTCCGGTTGGTGGATCGCAACCAGTTCGACGGGCCGGCCTTCGCCATCGAGTTGGCTTCAGCCCTGCAGACTCTTTATCCGGGAAGATTTGACCTGGGCAACACCCTGAGCATGATCGGCTCCCGGGAAGTTCTGCAGGCCATCAGAAATGGGGTCGACCCCCGGCAGATTTGCAAGAGTTATCAGGCCGGCTTGCACAATTTTCTCCAGAAACGCCAGAAGTATCTGCTTTATTAAGTAAGCAAAGTCAATGACGGCGGGGACCGGACGATTGCCGGTCCCCTCTCCTTCCCCCCTGCCCGCCGATCCAGGTGTTCAAGCCACCCTCCCCTGCCCCTGATAACCTTTGCCGATATCCGGCAGCCTGTTCAGTTGTTTTCAACAACCGAAAAACTTCTGGGAAAAACATCCCTTGAATTTTTTATATAATTCCGGGATGATAAACATAGGAGCGAGGGGAAAACCAGTATTCTTCTCCCTGCATGGATGTATGAGAAAGGGAGGCAAGGGCATGCCTTGAGACAGGACCGTCCCTGCTGACCTCCAGGCACGCCGGATTTTGCAGTAATGGCAGAACATGGAAAGCGCCAGATGAGCTATAATAGTTTTTTTGGTTTTTCCGAATCACCTTTTCTTGATGTTCCCGACCTGAAGTTTCTGTTTCTCACCAGACAGCACGAAGCGGCCTTGGCAGAACTCACCGGGTTTGTCACCGCCCGCCAGGGCTTGGCTGTAGTGAGCGGCGATGACGGCCTGGGGAAATCCATGCTGATGCAGGCCCTGATCCAGCGGTTGCCGCAGTCTTTCCAGCCCCTGATCCTCAGCCGGCCCCAGCCCGAACCCCTGGCCATCACCCTCATGATCGCCCAGTCTCTGGGGGTAAACCTCGGGGAAAGGAGCCTGGTAAATCTCACTCCCCTGGCTGACGCCATCCGGGGTGCGGCCCAGCAGCAGCACTATATTTTGCTGATTATGGAGGATGCCCATCTGCTCACGGATCAGAACCTGGAGGAGATCTCCATGCTCTCCCAGTTGGAGAACCATGGCCAGCCCCTCCTGCCCATCATCCTGGTGGGTCGCAAGGGCCTGATCCAGAAAATCTCCAGCAAAGCCAACCAGCGCCTCCATGACGTGATCCGCCAAAACATTTGTCTGACCAGCCTCACCTTTGAAGAAACCACCCGCTATATTGATCACCGGCTGCGGCAGGTGGGTTCGAGCTTGCAAGACCGCTTCTCTGCGGACTGCCACGGTCAGATTTTTGCCAGGACAGGCGGCATTCCACGCCGCCTTAACGAGGTGTGCCATCAGGCCCTGAACCGGGCCTGGCAGGAAAACCGCGCCCGGGTTACCCGGGAACTGCTCGGCGGGGAGGAAACGACCACAAGCTATAAGCCCCTGGAGCCGCCCTCAAAATGGAGATTTCTCAATACCCTTGCCAGCGTGGTCACAGGAGTGGTGCTGGCGGGGTTGGCCATCTTCATTCTGTACAACAACTATGTGACCGTGCCCCCTGCCAGCCCGCCCATTCCCTCGGCTCCGGCAGTGCCGGTAAAGGCCCCGGCCGCCCCTCCGGAGCAGAAAGCCGCCCCGCTCCCGGCCATCGCGCCGCAGCCCCAACCTCCGGCCCGGACGGCTGAGCAGGCGTCCCCCCAGTGCGGGGCTGCCCCTTTGGCCCCGAAAACTCCTCCAGGACCGGCCGCAACAGGGCCAGCCGCGACGGCATCCTTGCCCACCGCCGCCTCGCCCACCGAGGCAGGCCCGTCAGGCCCCCAAGCCGGCACCCCGTCCGCCGGGTCTGAGGGCGGCACGCCCATCTCCTACAAGGTGGCTGCCCAAGACGGGCTCATTAGGATCGCGAGCACGTATTATCCCAACAATAAAGATATCGGGTATGATGCAGTCATCCTGGCAAATCCCCGCATAAACAACGAAGACTTTATTTATCAGGGTCAGACGTTAACCTTACCCAAAGTTGATAACAGCACGAATATCATCGCACTCGGCAGCAACGAATACTTTAAAATGTATGGACTCTATTATAGTGCTGCGGAAGTGGCGCGGGCCACAGCCAAATTAAAAAATCTGGAACTCCCTTTTGTCGTTCGGGAAACGGAAATACCGGGTGCAGGCAAGATATACCGGGTTTTTTTGGGTAGTTATAGCAGCCCGGCAGATTTGCAAAACGCCGTGGCCAAACTCGGCCGCAACTGAAATAACCCCTGGTAACATTTCCGGTTTCATCCCCGGTAAGGCGGGATACATTTGCCTTTCCCGCCCTGTATCTTCTTTGAACTTTGCACCCTCCATACATAACGGGATGAAAATGCCGGCGCAAGCCACGCCACGTCTCCTCTTTTACGCAAAAGAGGTCTGGATCCTGACAAGGGACACCTTGTCTAGTTGGAGTGAAGATAGAGCCTCCACATTAGGCGCGGCCCTGGCCTTTTATACGATATTCTCTTTGGCTCCCATACTCATTATCATTGTAGCAGTGGTAGGATTTTTTTTAGGTCAGTTATCGGTACAGTCATATATCATGGGGGAGTTGGCCAAATCTCTGGGGCAGGAGAACGCTGAGTATGTAATGCAGACCATTCGCAGCAGCTATCAGGCGGGATCCGGCCTCAAAGCCACTCTTGTGGCCGTCTTATTAATGCTTGTCGGGGCGACAACTGTTTGTGTCATGCTGAAAGATGCTTTAAATACCATATGGAAAGCGGCACCAAGATCTGCAGGAATATGGTATATGCTCTTAGACAGAATCCGGTCGTTACTGATCGTAGTCTTCGGCGGGGTTTTTCTTTTTCTGTCGATGGTGATAGGTTCGCTGGTTTCGATGACCGGTCTCTACCTGACTAATTATATTCATATTCCTTTCTACTTACTCGGCTGGCTTAATTATATTTTCTCTTTTCTCCTTCTTGTGTTACTCTTCGCCCTGTTATTTAAAGTGATGCCGGACGTGGAGATATCCTGGGGGGATGTCTGGATAGGAGGCGCCATAACGGCGCTCTTGTTTACTCTGGGAAGATTCCTCTTGGGCCTGTATATGGCCAGAAGCACGGTCAGTTCAGCATACGGGGCCGCAGGCTCCCTGGTGGTAATTCTTCTCTGGGTGTATTATTGCGCCCAAATCATCTTTCTCGGCGTAGAATTTACCCGGGTCTGGGCCAAGAGATATGGTTCCGATATTGCCTCCAAGCCCCGGAAAGTTCAGCAGAAAGCCGTCTGAACAGAGTTCGGCGCAGGATAGTGCAGGCGGTCGGCTTGAAGATGAACGGGAGGCGGCCGTCTCCGGCCGCCTTGACTGGCGGGCACGGAATCCTGCTCCTCCTGGTTTTTTGGCAAGATAGTAGGGGGCCTTCCGGTTGACGCCCGGAACCACTGAGCCTCTGGCAACATTCATTGAGGGGCCGAAGATCCTTCTGAATTGCTAACGTAATCCCCGATGGCGCAGATTTTCCCGCCGGTGCCACTGCAGGCCGGAGTCTGCGGGTCCATTTTGCCAGAGGCTCCCATGAAAAGCGTTTTTCCTCAGCCTGAGAGCCTCCCTAGAAGTCAAAATTAAACAGCACATCGCCGCCGGTGTTGCGTCCGCCCACCTGGGACTGGACGCTGATGTGGCGGTTGATCCGGTAATTGATAACCACCTGGTACGCCTCTTCCCGGTAGAAAAGGTCACTGGACTGCTGGTAGGAAATCGTCAGGCCTTTGGTGAAGGATGGGGCCAGGCCCAAAAGGTCTTTCAGGATCACCCGGGCGGCCAGGCCCCCGAAGGCCCCAGCGGCCGAGACCGTGCTCTGTTGCTCCCGGCTCAAGTAGGCCACCGGTTTGCCGTAAAGCAGGTAGGCCATCCAATCGGTTTCGGAGATGGCTGGTTCTCCTCCCAGGGTAATTTTGGGATTGCTGACCGGACCGGTCACCTCGGCATAGAGGATAACATCGCTCGAGGTCTCATATTCAATGCGGCCGTTAATGGTGGGTTCCGCCCCCGGTTCCGGAGGCAGCGTGACGACTCCCCTGGACACATGGAAGGTGCGGCCGGCGATAAACACCTCCCCGTGGAGTGCCCGGACTTCCCCGGTATAAGCCAGTTCCTGTCCCGGTTGTTTTCTGAGCGCCATATTCGCCGCCACCTCTATTTTGGCATGGGGATCGTCTATCCTGACATTCTTCGGAGCCTGGATATGTATATCGACCCGGAGATTTTTCCAGACTTCCGAGCCGCTCGCCACCGCAGGCTGCGGAGTTTTTGTGCTCGGGGTCTTCCTGGCTTGTTCGCGCACCAGGATCACGTCTTTATTAACGGTGGTCGGTCCCACATTTAAAAAACCAAGGGTAAACGAGCCCGTGGGGATGGTCAGGGTACCCGTAGCTGCCAACTTCGGATATGTGCCATCCAGATTGATGGTTCCGTCCACAAAGGCTTCCGATCTGAGCTTGTCGATGGCCTTGAAGTTCATGAACTGAAGCCTGGCCCTGACGTCGGCAGGCACGTAGCCCGACAGATTAAGGTCGCCGGTCAGGGTGGCGGTCCCCCCATTCCGGAGGGTAAGCTGGGGGAGGGTGATGCGATTGCCCTGTAAATTGACGGCCCCCGGCAGCAATTGATAATTCGTCCCGGTGGCGCGTAATCTCATGGAGCCCTGGCCCCAACTCACCTGGCCGGATACCTGGGGCTTACTCATGGCGCCTTCGACTTTGACCTGAAGGGTTATGGGCCCCTCGGCGCTCTCCACTCCTTTGACCATGTGGGGTAATAAAGACAGATTGAGGTTTTCGCCGCTGGCGGTGAGCTGCATACCCCCCTGGCCCCAGGCAAAGCCATACGGCGCCAGGGAGAGGTGCAGGGGGACCTGGCCGCTGAAGATGAGGCCGACTCCCCTTTCTCTGGTTTTCACGCTGCCCTGGAGGCTCAGATGATTTTCCTGGTAGGTGAATGCGGCCTGAATGGACTGCAATGCCAGCCCACGATTCTGTCCCGGCGGTTCCGCCTTTTCCTGCTGCTCCTGCTGCTGGCGGTGCTCCGATGGTTTCGGCTCCAGTTGCAGGTTCCCAGTCATTACCGGCTGCCGACCGGTGCCGCAGAGAGTGGCCTTTGCAGAAATGATACCCTTCAGGGGGAGGCTTTTGGGGAGGACCAGGTCCGCGGGCAAATCGGTGAGAGTCAGGGTGCCGGTAGCCTGGTTCGGCGTGATGTTGGCCTGGACGGTTACTTTCCCCTGGTTGATCATGAAGGTGGCAGATCTTACCTCAAGACCCGGGGAATAGACGATTTCCACCGGCCCCTGGTTCCGGGCCTTGATATTGTCCACATGAAGAAACACGTGCGCCAGCGTAATCGCAGACTGGCCGAAGTCAGCAGTGCCCCGCGTCTCGACTTTGGGACATGCATGACCGTTGGCTTTCAGGTCAAAATTCCAGACCTTGCCGCTGCCCTCACTCTGAAAGACAACCTGAGAGAAGAGCCCCATCGGGGTTTTCACCCCCCCGGCCTGGAGGCTGATGCTCCCCCTGGAGGGCGGCCAGCCGAAGATCCTGGCATCGAAAGTGAAAGATTTTGCCCCATACTTTTCGAAAGCCAGATCCTGGCCTCTCCCCTTGAGGGAGATCCGGGGATCGGTCAAGGTCCCGGTCGCCGCACCCTCCACGGAGAAGCGTCCACCCACCCTGGACGGAATCGGCCAGTTCCCTTTCCCGCTCGAATTTCCCCGGAAAGAGAAATCCATGTTACTCCCCACCAGGGCACCATGGAGTTCAACAGCCACGTTGCCCAGTTGCAGGCCGGCCCGGGAGATCTTTAGATCGCGTTTGCTCCAGACCAGTTTGGCGGACACGTCGTGCACGGGATACTGTCCTATTTTCCCATCGGCGCTCACGTCCGCGTCCACCTGCAAACGATCAAGGGCCTTGAGCCCCGGAGAAGAGAATTTGCCGCCGATGGTGGCGCTTACCACGGTCCCCTCAGGCACTTTGAACCCCAGGAGCCCAGGCCTGAAAGCATTAAGGGTGAGATGAAAGTTACCTTGCCGGGCAGTAAACAGGGCTCCGGAACCCTGGAGGGACAGCCCGCCGAAAGGTCCCCTGAGTGATGCCGCCAGTTGCTGGCTTGCCCGGTCACCGGCCAGATTGACCTTGAGCTGCTCCACCCTGGTGGCGCCATATTCAAAGGCATCGGTTTCCAGGCTCAGGGAAAATGTCTCGGGAGGCAAGGAAAGACCAGTCCCCCTGGCATGAAATGAGGCGTCCAGGGGGCCGAGTTGGTCGAGCCTCCGGGACAGGGGCTGATCGAAAACGGTTAAAAGGCCGGCGGTCAGATGGGAGGCTTTGCCTTTGATATCGTAATGCCAGGCTCCCTCCCTGGACCCCGCCTCCCCGGCCACCTCAAAGCTGACGTCCTGTACCTTGCCGTTCAGGTTCAGGTGGAACTGCGACCTGGTGCCCCGCACCTGGAAGGTGGTGGCAACATCCCAGGCGGGGGGCCACTTGCCCCAGACCCGGTGAATATCCTCGGGAGGCAGATTCAGGGTGCCGTTTACCGTGAATTCACCTCCAGCGGCCATGTTCCCCCGGCCCGCCAGGGAGAGCAATTTTTTCCCGCCGCTGCTGACATTGAGCCGGTTCACATCCAGGTAATTCTTCGCATAGGAGAAACTGCTGTTCAGATTAACCCGGCCAAAGGGGGTGGTGACGCCTGCGAGGGCCTTTCCCACCTTGATGGCCTGACGGGGGGTAACGGGGTGTTCCAGGTCCAGGTCCGTGTCCACATCCAGGCTCGTGAACTCACGGGTCTGGCCGCTGAGAGTAAGGTTCACTGTTCCATGGTTGACCTTGATATGGTCAAATCTCACCTTGACGATATTTACCGGCAGTTCCTTGGGCGGGGGCGGCAGGATCTTAATAATGTTCCATTCCCCATCCTGCTCCTGACGGATATCCAGATGAGGTTCATTTATCGCCATCAGAGTGATCAGCGGCGACAGCCGGAACAGGGACCAGAAGGATATCCTGATTTCCAGGCTCTTGGCCCTGATTACCTCTCCTTCAGGGGTGGCCATGGCGATGTTGTTGAAAAAGAGGCCGTTAAAGGCGTTTCCCGCAATGCTGCCCACCTGGACGGTGCAATGGCATTCGCCCTCCGCCAGGGTCACCAGCTTGCCTCCCGCCCAGCGCCAGAAGAAATCCGCGTGCAGCACCATCCAGACGGCCACCAGCAGCAGCAGGAAGAATATCGGCAACGCCAGAAGAAATCGCCTGAGGAAACGCATACGGTTATCTTGTCGGCACCTTTAATGAGGTTGCTGTAGCCTCTTTACGATACAATACGCCCGGACGTCTGCTTAGAAAGACGGCCCGATGGTGAAATGCACCTGCATGGTATCCACTGAAGGGCTGATGGGGTTGAGGGGCCAGGCAAAATACAGCCCCGCAGGCCCGATCGGCGTTAAATAATTGACACCAAAGCCGGCGGCATATTTAAGCTGACCCAGATCAATATTGGCGGCTTTGAAAAACACATTGCCAAAGTCCAGGAATCCTATCCCCCGAAATTTTTTATAGAGAGGCACACTGGTTTGCAGGTTGCCCTCAATCACGGCATCACCGCCGATGGGGTCGCCGTCCGGGGCCCGGGGACCCAGATAAAACAGACGGTAGCCCCGGACGCTGTTGTACCCCCCGCTGAAGAAGCGGCGCTGGATGGGAATCTGAGTGGTTTCCTGAATGGGCTGGATAAGTCCGAATTTCAGGCGGCCCATAAACACCACATCCTTGACTATGGTATGGTAGCGGCGGACTTCCATGGTGGTGCGGTAAAATTCCAGGTTAGACCCGAGGAAATCCGGGGCGAATTCTCCACTGAGAAGAATTTGTCCTCCTCCGGTGGGATCGCTGGGGTTCACCGTGGTATTCTGGTTTAAGCCAAAAATGACCATGGAGGAACGGTAGCTTTTACCCGGCTGGGTATTCTCCAAAATGACCAGGGTGGAGAGTGGCACGTCAAAGGGTTGGGCGTACTCATAAGCATGACCCAGATATGCACGAAAGTTCCAGGGAAGATCCCGCTCCAGGCGCTCGTAGGTAAAATAGGACTGGTCGGTAAAGGTGGGTAGCTGGCGGTTAACCCAGCCCGCTGAAGCCACGAAATCCAGGTGGCTTTTAAATATCTGGGGGTTCGTGAAGGTTACCGTGGCATGAGAGTCAAGACTGGAATACTTGGTGTCTATGTCCAACAGACGGCCGCCGCCGCCCACATTCCTGAGGCGCAGGCCCAGGCGGGCCCGGAACAATTCTTCATCCCCGTAGCCCAGGCCCACCTTGACCGACCTTCTCTTTTTTTCCAGGACGGTTACCGTCATGGGAATGGCGGTCTGAGATTCCGGCACATTCTGCGGGATGATGGAGGCACTCTTGAACAGATCGGTATTGTACAGGTTTTTCTGACTTTCATAGGTCTTTTCCAGAGAAAAGAGTTCCCCCGTCTGAAAAGTCAGTTTGTGCAGGATAAGATGCCGGGGGGTGTCCTCGGCTCCCTTCACCGTGATCCTGCCGAAGTAACAAACCGGTCCCGAATCAATATTGATGACAATTCTGGCAGTATTGGCCTTGTCGTCTAAGTAAACCTTGCCGGTTACCTTGGCGTGGAAAAAACCGTGATTCTGAAGATAACTGTTATAACTTCGCTTCAGATTCTCATACCTATCATCCGTATAGCGGCTGCCGGGATGCAGTTCACTCTTTTCCCTGATATCCGCCCGGTCGAAACCGGGGATAACTTCAGCGCCGTGCACTTCGATTCGGGTTGCCAGAATGGGGGGGCCTTCATTCACTTTCAGGGTTACCTCCACCTCGCCGTCCCTTCTGTCGATACAGGGGGTTATGGCGGCATGGTAAAAGCCCTGGGTGCGGTAATACAGCTTGAGCCGGGCAATATCGGCCTGCAAATCTTCTTCATGAAAGGTTGGTTTCTTTTTAAAGGGATTCAAGGAGGGCAAGGGCATGGTCATTTCTTTTTTCAACTTGCCGGCCTTGACCACGTCCGCCCCGACAATTCTGAAGCACCGCAGGGTGAGGTTGGGTTCGGCGGGAAGCTCTGCTGCTTTCAGAAGCGGAGGAGATACCCAGAAGACCAGCGACCACAGGAGGACCAGGGCGCCAAGCCGGGGGCGGGGAAACAGGCATCTTCTTTTAGGCCGGGTGCGGACCATCTTGGCTCGGCTTTCTGGCATCTCTGGTTGCGGGTCCCGATTCCACCCGGACCATGCCCTGGATCCCCAGGGGGCGTCGGTACTTTTTTCTTCCAAAAGATCTCGTCAAAAAATCCTCTGGCTTCCTTCCCCTGTTCCTGCAGGTTCAATGATAAAATAAATGCAGGGCAAAGGTCAATTTTGCCCCCCGTGTATCTGAGCAGAAGTTGAAGAAAATGATCGACTGGAAGAGCCGTCAATGCTTGCTCTCCTGAATGATGGCCCTGGAGACCGGCGACCTGAGGTTGTCAACCGGGGAGAATATCTAGCATAATCAAGCCGGCGGCCGAAAATACCCAACCAGGAGGTCCATCATGCACCGAGTTTTCCTCATGCTGACTGCGCTGGTCATCACTTTTGGCCTGATGGCCGGCCCATCCCTGGCGGCCCCGGCCAAAGATGCCAAGTATTATGACAGCCGCGGACTTGCTTACTTTAAAAAGGGCCAATATGACCAGGCTATCGCTGACTTTACCCGGGCGATTGGATTCAATCCCCGGGATGCTGTCGCCTATCATAACCGGGGTTTTTGTTATTATAAAAAAGGCCAATTCGACAAAGCCATTGCCGACTATAGCCAAGCCATTGAAATAAGTCCTGATTTTTCTTATGCCTATGCCAGTCGAGGTATAGCATATATCCAAAAAAAAGATTATGACAAAGCCATAGATGATTATAATATGGCTATTGCGTTGAAACCGGACGACGCTACTACGTATGACAGGCGAGGCACGGCTTTTTTTCTTAAAGAAGATTATGACAAAGCTATTGCAGATTATCGCAAAGCTGTTGAACTTAATCCCAATTTACTCTTGGCTATTAACAACTTGGGGTATGCTTATTATGCAAAAGGAAACCTCGATAACGCCATCGCCGAATTCGATAAGGCCATAAAATTGAATCCCAGGTTCCTCGTTGCTTATAACAATCGAGGCCTGGCTTATTTTGAGAAAAAGGATTATGATAAAGCCATCGCTGATTATAACAAAGCTTTGAAAATAGACCGGGGGTGCTTCGCATGTTACAACAAGCTGGGCCTGGTTTATTATGAAAAAAAGGATTACGATAGAGCCGTCACTGAGTATCTTGCGGCTACCAAGCTTTACCCAGACTATACCATTGCCTGGAACAATCTCGGCTTGGCTTATTACCAGAAGAAACAATACAATAAAGCCATTGCTTCTTTTGACAAGGCTATCAACTTAGACCCCGCCTTTGCCAACGCCTATAATAACCGCGGCCTGGCTTGGTATCATTCCCAGGAATACGACAAGGCCAGAGCGGATTTCACCAAGGCCATCGAGCTCAACCCTCATTTCGCCAAGGCTTACAATAATCGGGCCCATGTCTATTATCAGCAAAAGGATTTCAAAAAGGCCGAGGAGGACGTGCGTCGCGCCCAGAATCTGCAGTTTAGTGTTGACCAGGACTTGGTGGATAATCTGCGACGGTTGGCTGCACAGAACCACTAAGGCCGGGCAGGATAGTATTGCGCATAATGACGCTCTGCGTTCCCGGCGTCGCTGCGGTTCCCTGAACCACCACAGAAGCGCCAAAGGCGCAGACCTTACAGATCCAGGCGGTAGGCAATGGGGCCGGGGTCCCGGTCGAACTCCGGCGCCCTTTTGAAGCCGAGTTTTTCGTAAAGATGACGGGCCGCCCGCATAAAGGCGCCGGTAGATAAATACAGCGTGACAATCCCGAGGCGCCTGGCCCGCACCAGGCATTCCCGCACCAGGAGGGTGCCGTAACCTTTCCCGCGGCTGTCGGGGTGCACGGCCAGAATTCTCATGGAGGCTGCCTTTGGGGGCCAGGTTCCCATCCCCGCCTGGCTGGCGTCCGGATAAAATTTGACCACCCCCTGAAGTCCTCCGGCGGTTTCGGCCACGATCATCACGCCGGCCGGCGAGTGGACGGTTTCCCGGATATTATCCATCCAGGTTGCCCAGATGTGCTCCGGGAAAAGCGGCTTAAATTCCCGGTACGCTTCTTTCACCAGGGCCTCGACCTGATCCTGTTCAGCCTCCCTCCCCTCCCGAATGAGAACCTCTGCGTCCATCTGCAACACACCCATCCTCACCTTGTCAGCGAGAAAGGCCGACTTTCCAGGGATCAGGCCGACATCTGAGAAGAACACATTATTTCCGCACCATCATACTACAGATAACCTCTCTCGACCAAAACAAAAGAACCGATGCTCCCCTGTGCTCGGCAAAAGGGAATACTGGTTTTTTATCTCGGCCCTCTTGCCCTTAGCTCCTGGTCCGGCACCTGCAGTCTCCCCTCCGGAGTTTTTCCCCCTGTACCGAACAAGCAGATCGGAGGGAGCGGCGAATTTGCTTGACAATCTGCCATGGTCTTCGATAATCTGACGTATCGTTCATTTATTGAATAATGCTTCAGTTCAGGAGGAGCAGCCATGGCAGATCAACAGCTCACTAGGCGGGAACGGGAGAAATTGCGGCAGCGGGAAGAGATCCTTGCCGCCGCACTCGATCTTTTCTCCCAGAAGGGGTACCACAACGTGTCCATGCACGAGATCGCCGCCAAGGCCGAGTTTGCCATCGGCACCCTGTACAAGTTTTTCCAAAATAAAGAGGATCTGTACAAGACCATTGTATTGGAGCGCTGCGACGATTTCGAAAGGGAATTGCGGCGGGCCATGGACCAGTCGGACGATGAAGTGGAGAAATTACGTCATTACGTGCGCTTCCGGAGCGAACGGTTCCGCAACAACCTGCCCTTCGTGCGCCTCTTTCTGGCCGAAAGCCGGGGCATCGCCTATAACCTCAAGGCAGGCCTGGATGATGAGGTGCGCACCCGCTACCACGGCATCCTCCAGAAACTGGCCTCGGTTTTCGCAAGTGGCATCGACAATCGACGATTTAAAAAAATCGCGGATCCCTACTACCTGGCGGTGGCCCTCGACAGCGCCCTTGATGCCTCCCTCCTGCTCTGGCTCGACGAGCCCGAGCGCCATCCCTATCCGGAAGACCCGGATGCCATTTTAAACATTTTTTTCCAAGGACTGATAGAGGTGTAAAGGCGGAATGAGGCTTCGGGGCTTTGCCGCGCTCATCACCGATATGTGGAGAGATGCTGATGTACGTGAACCAGAAGGTGTGTACCAGGTTGACCTGGATGGCGGTTTTACTGGCGCTGGCGCTGGCCCCGGACGGCTGCGACAGCGGGCATGGGCAGCAGGGCGGACCTATGACTCCGGAGGTGGCCGTGGTCACCGTTGCCCCGCAGCAGGTAGAGCTTACCACCGAGTTGCCGGGCCGGACCTCACCTTACCTGGTGGCGGAAATCCGGCCGCAGGTCAACGGCATCATAAAAAAGCGGCTGTTTAGGGAAGGCTCCGACGTCAAGGCCGGCCAGTTGCTTTATCAGATCGATCCGGCGCCCTTCCAGGTGGCCCTGGAATCGGCGCAGGCTTCCTTGGGCAAGGCCCAGGCCAATTTGCCCTCCATCCAGTTGAAAGCCCAACGCTGCAAGGAGCTCCTGCAAGACAAGGCCGTCAGCAAGCAGGATTACGATGACGCCACTGCCGCCATGGGACAGGCCAAGGCCGACATCGAATACTGGAAAACTGCGGTGGCAGGGGCCCGCATCAATCTGGGCTACACCCGGGTCACCGCGCCCATTTCCGGGCGCATCGGCAAATCCAATGTCACGGACGGGGCGCTGGTGACCGCGTATCAGCCCACGGCCCTGGCCACCATCCAGCAACTCGATCCCATCTATGTGGATGTCACCCAATCATCCGCCGAACTGCTGCGGCTAAAGCGCTCCCTGGAGTCCGGCAGGCTCTGTAACGACAACAAGAACGGCAACAAAGTCCGCATCCTCCTGGAAGACGGGACCGCCTATCCCCTGGAAGGCGCCCTGCAATTCCGCGACGTCACGGTGAACCAGGCCACCGGGTCCTTCACCCTGCGCATTGTGGTCCCCAACCCCCACCATGTGCTGCTGCCGGGCATGTACGTGCGGGCGGTCTTGAAAGAAGGCATCGCCGAGAATGCCATCCTCATTCCCCAGCAAGGGGTGAACCGCAATCCCAAGGGCCAACCCTACGCCCTGGTGGTGGATGGGAACAGCAAAGTTCAGATGCGGCAACTGACCCTCAACCGCGCCCTGGGCGACCAATGGCTGGTGTCTTCAGGACTCGCGCCAGAAGAGCGGGTGATTGTCGAGGGCATGTTGAACGTCCGCCCGGGCACCGCGGTCAAAGCCGTTCCCTGGAAGAACCCCAAGGCCGGCGTCACCGCTGCTCAACAAAACCTTCCCCCTGCGGCCCAGTAACCGGAGGACCTGATGCTATCCAATTTCTTTCTGGACCGCCCGGTCTTTGCCTGGGTTATCGCCATCATGATCATGGTGGTGGGGGCGCTGGCGATCCACAATCTGCCCATCTCCCAGTATCCCCCCATCGCGCCGCCATCCATCGCCATTGACGCCTTTTATCCCGGGGCCTCCGCCGAAACCGTGGAAAACAGCGTCATCCAGATCATTGAGCAGAAGATGACCGGTTTCGACAAGCTGCTCTACATGTCCGCCACCAGCGATTCCTCCGGCGCCGGCCGGATCGAGCTCACCTTTGCGCCGGGGACCGACCCGGACCTGGCCTGGGCCCAGGTGCAGAACAAGCTCCAGCTTGCCTATGCGAGCCTGCCCACCGTGGTGCAGCAGCAGGGCGTCAAGGTCAGCAAATCCACCCGGAATTATCTGATTATTGTGGGTCTGATTTCTACAGACGGCAGCATGGATGACAAGGATCTGGCGGACTACGCCCAGTCCAACATCGAGCAGGTGCTGGCCCGGGTGCCGGGAGTAGGTGAAGTGGATTATTTTGCCACCCAGTATGCCATGCGGGTCTGGCTCAACCCGGATAAGTTGAACAATTTCCACCTGACCATGGATGATGTCATCCAGAAACTGCAATCATACAACGTGGAGGTTTCCGCCGGCCAGTTCGGCGGCCTGCCGGCAGTGAAAGGGCAGCGCCTGAACGCCTCCATCATCGTCCAGAGTCTGCTCAAAACTCCGGAGGAGTTTGCCGCTATCCCGCTCAAGATCAATCCTGACGGCTCCATCGTGCGGGTGCGGGACGTGGGACGGACGGAGTTAGGCACCGAGCAGTACGAGCGGGGACTCGTCCTCTTCAACGGCATGCCGGCCTCGGCGCTGGCCATCCGGCAGGCACCCGGCGCCAACGCCCTGGACACCGCCAATGCCATCAAGGCGAAGATGAAGGAGCTCTCCCGGTACTTCCCCCACGGCATGAAGGCCATCTACCCCTATGACACCTCTCCCTTCGTCAAGGTCTCCATCCATGAGGTGGTCAAGACCCTGTTCGAGGCGATCCTCCTGGTCTTCCTGGTGATGTACCTGTTTTTGGGCAGTTTCCGGGCCACCCTGATTCCCACCCTGGCGGTGCCGGTGGTGCTCCTGGGAACCTTCGCAGTCCTGGGCTTGTTCGGGTTTTCCATTAACATGCTGACCATGTTCGGCATGGTGCTGGCCATCGGCCTGTTGGTGGACGATGCCATCGTGGTGGTGGAGAATGTCGAACGGATCATGATGGAGGAAGGGCTCCCGCCCCTGGAGGCGACCCGCAAGTCCATGGGGGAAATCACCAGCGCCCTGATCGGCATCGGCCTGGTGCTGGCCGCAGTGTTCGGTCCCATGGCCTTTTTCGGCGGCTCCACCGGAGTCATCTACCGCCAGTTTTCCATCACCATTATTGCGGCCATGCTCCTCTCCGTGGTGGTGGCCCTCATCCTGACCCCGGTGCTCTGCGCTTCCTTGCTCAAGCCGGTGACCAAAGGGCACGACCCGGCGGAGAAGAGTTTTTTCCTCTTCCGGCCGTTCTTCCTCTGGTTTGACCGGATGTTTTTCCGGCTGCGAGACTGGTACCGGGACACGGTGGGGTGGATTTTCGGGAGGAAGCTCCGCTTTCTGTTGATTTACGTGATCTTGGTGTCAGCCATGGCCTTCCTTTTTTACCGCATGCCCACCGCCTATCTCCCCCAGGAGGACCAAGGGGTGATGTATATCCAGGTGATGCTCCCCCCGGGTTCGACCATGGAGCAGACCCAGCAGGTCCTGACCCAGGTCCGCACCTATTTTCTGGACCATGAAAAGGAGGCGGTCCAGGGTGTCTTTACGGTTGCAGGCCGGGGCTTTTCCGGGTCCGGACAGAATACCGGGCTGGGATTTCTCATGCTCAAGGATTGGCACGACCGCCCCGGCGCAAACTCAAAGGTAAACGCCATTGCCGGGCGCGCCATGGCCAGGTTCTCCCAGATCCGCAACGCCAGGGTCTTCGCGTTTCCGCCCCCGGCAGTCCTGGAGCTGGGCCGGGCGGGCGGCTTCGACTTTGAATTGCAGGACCGGTCCGGGCTGGGACACGCGGCCCTGATGCAGGCCCGTAACCAGTTGCTCGCCATGGCGGCCAAAGACCCGAGATTGACCCGGGTCCGTCCCGCCGGCCTCGAGGATGTGGCCCAATACCGGGTTGATATAGATTGGGAGAAAGCGGGGGCCCTGGGGGTGCCCATCAACGCCATCCACAATACCATCTCCTCGGCCTTCGGCAGCGCCTATGTCAATGATTTCATCCAGGGGGGGCGGGTGAAACGGGTGTACGTCCAGGCCGACGCGCCCTACCGCATGCTCCCGACCGACATAGAGCGGCTCTATGTGCGCAATGACAAGGGGACCATGACCCCCTTTTCAGCCTTCGCCACCGGCCACTGGTCCTTCGGGTCGCCGCTTTTGGAGCGGTTCAACAGCTTTCCGGCCGTGAATATCTGGGGAGAACCGGCGCCCGGGAGGAGTTCGGGGGAGGCCATGCGGGCCATTCAGGAGATCGCCGCCAAACTGCCCCAAGGGATAGGTTACGACTGGACCGGACTGTCTTTCCAGGAACGTATGGCCAAGTCCCAGGCACCGGCGCTCTATGCCTTTTCCGTTCTGGTCATTTTCCTGTGCGTGGCGGCCCTGTACGAGAGCTGGACCATTCCCATGGCCAATCTCCTGATGCTGCCCCTGAGTTTATTTGGGGCCACTGTGTTGACGACGCTGCGCGGTCTGCCCAACGATGTGTATTTCCAGATCGGGATTCTCACCACCCTGGGGCTGTCCACCAAAAACGGCATCCTTATTATTCAGTTTGCCCGGGAACGGCGGGCCCAGGGAGAAAGGCTGGTGGAGGCCACCCTGGGTGCGGTGAAAACCCGGTTCCGGCCGGTCATCATGACCTCCCTGGCCTTTTTCTTCGGCGTCCTGCCCCTGGCCGTAACCTCCGGCGCCGGGGCCGGGGCCCAGAACGCCATTGGCACCGCAGTGGTGGGCGGCATGTTGTCCGCCACCTTTATCGACCTCTTTTTCATCCCGCTGTTCTATGTGAGCGTGTGCAGTCTTTTTGAGAGGAAGCGGCCGGAGACGCTTCCCGAACCTGAGACGGAACGGAGCTGAGCGGGGGCGGGGACTGAGGAATGGAGGGTGGGTCTTACGCACCCATGTTGGCGGCTGCTGCCGAGTCGCAGTCATACCGTGGCGCGGACTTTCCAGCCTGTGCAGGCGCAGGTTAAAACCTGCGGCTATAGAAAATGCCGGCTGAGTGCAACTTGATATAAGACGCGCCCTGCAGAGGGCGGGCGGGGACGCCCGTCCCACTGACATGGTTTGTTTAATTATGAGGTATCTTATGCCTTACGGAAATCGGCGGCACTGAAGGCGGGTTGGTATGAGGGTTGGCGCTGCAATGACCAGAAAACTGTTGGTGGTGGGGGTGATGATCTGCCTGGGCGGCTGCTCCCTGGCCCCGAAATACAGCCGGCCCGAAGCGCCGGTGCCGGCGGCTTGGCCCAGCGGTCCGGCGTACAAGCAGTCCGCTGGTGCAGAGAAAGCCACGGCGGCCGCCGAGGTGCAATGGCGGCAGTTTTTTACCGATCCGGGCCTGCAAAAAGTCATCGGCGCGGCCCTGGAGAATAATCGTGACCTCAAGGTCGCAGCTCTGAATGTGGAGCGGGCCCGGGGCATGTACCGCATCCAGCGCAATGAGCTTCTGCCCCGGGTGGAAACAGGCGTCGCCGCCAGCAAGCAGCGCGTCAGGATTTCCGGCCAAACCGGGCTGGTAACTTTGCAGGAATTCAGAGTCAACCTGGGCATCACCTCCTGGGAGCTGGATTTCTTCGGGCGCATCCGCAGCCTGAAGGACAAGGCCCTGGAGGAATTTTTTGCCTCGGAACAGGCCCGCAGGAGCGCCCAGATCCTGCTGATTTCCGAAGTCGCCAACGCCTATCTGACCCTGGCCGCGGACCGGGACAACCTCAAGCTGGCCCAATCCACCCTGGCGACCCAGCAGGCCGCCTACAAACTCATTGAACGGCGGGTTGAAGTGGGATTTGCCCCGGAACTGGATCTGCGCCAGGTCCAGACCCGGGTCGATTCGGCCCGGGTAGACGTGGCCCGCTATACCACCCAGGTGGCCCAGGATGAGAATGCCCTGAATCTGCTGGTGGGCTCGCCGGTCCCGGAGCCTATTTTGCCCCGGGAATTAAGCGTCATCAAACCCCTGCCCGATGTCTCTCCCGGTATGTCCTCCGAGGTGCTCCTGCAGCGTCCCGATATTCTCCAGGCGGAAAACCTCCTCAAAGCCGCCAATGCCAATATCGGCGCGGCCCGGGCGGCCTTCTTCCCCCGTATTGTGCTGACCACCTCCGTGGGCACGGCCAGCGGCGACTTGTCCGGCCTGTTCGGTCCCGGTTCTGCGGTTTGGGCTTACGCCCCCCAGGCGGTGCTGCCGATTTTCGACGCCCGCACCTGGTCGGCCCTCAAGGTGAGCAAGGTGGACAGGGACATCGCGGTGGCCCAATACGAGAAGGCGATCCAGAGTGCCTTCCGGGAGGTGGCCGACGCCCTGGCCCAAAGGGGCACCTTGGACGATCAACTGGCCGCGCAGCAATCTCTGCTGGAGGCCACCGCCCAAACTTACAAACTTGCCAATGCCCGTTATGAGAAGGGAATCGACATCTACCTGAATGTCCTGGACGCGCAACGCTCCCTGTATGCCGCCCAGCAAGGTCTCATCGCCACCCGCCTCGCCAAATTGGCCAACCAGGTACGGCTTTATGCGGTCCTGGGCGGAGGCGGCGACGTTGGCCCGACACCCACAGGCAGATGAGACCGGGCCTTCTCATCCAGATAAAAAAATGTTGGCCGCGCCCTGGAGGTCGCACCCGCGGGTGCGCCCAACAGAAGATGTGCATCAAAGGCAACGGTATTATCAACTGATCAGATTCCGGGTGTGCCGGGCGATCATCAGCTCTTCGTTGGTCTTCATGACCCGCACGGCCACCCTGCTTTCTGCGGCGGAAACGAGGGGGGCGTTTTTCTCATTCAATACCCAGTCCAGGCGCACTCCCAAAAACGCCAGAGGTTCACAGATGCGCGCCCGGATGGCGGGGGAGTTTTCCCCGATTCCCCCGGTAAAGACAAAGGTATCGAGGCCGCCCAGGGCCGCGGCCAGGGCGCCGGCGAATTTCCTGGCCTGATAACAGAAGATCTCCACCGCCAGGGCGGCCCCGGCCTTTCGGTCCGCCTGGGCCAGGAGCTCCTGCATATCCGCACTGAGACCCGAGAGCCCCAACAGGCCCGCCTGGTGGTTGAGCACCTGATTCACCCTGGCGGGAGTTAGGCCTTTTTCCTGCAACAGATACAGAACCACCCCGGGGTCCAGGTCGCCCGAACGGGTGCTCATCACCAGGCCTCCGGTGGGCGTCAGACCCATGGTGGTGTCCAGGCTGCGGCCGTTTTCGATGGCCGCCATGGACGCCCCGTTTCCCAGGTGGGCGATAATGAGCTTGCCGTAAGCAATTTTCTCCCTGGCCAATTCCTGGGTCAGGTATTCGTAGGAGAGTCCGTGAAACCCATAGTGCAGCACCTCTTCCCCGGCTAAAGAGGCCGGCAGGGCATATCTTTGGGCCACCTCGGGCATCCGCCGGTGGAAGGCGGTATCGAAGCAGACCACCTGCGGGACCTTGGGGAAATGCCGCTGCACCGCCGCCACCCCTTTAATCTCGTGGGGCAGATGATCAGGGGCCAGCGGCCGCAGGAGCTTTAAATCGGCCAGCAGATCCGGGGACACGAGCTGCGGGCGGATATGGGCGGCGCCGCCATGCACCAGCCGGTGCCCCACCGCGTCCAGATTCCGGCCGATTTCGTGGCCTTGCAGCCAACCGAAGAGATTTTTGAAGGCGGCCTCATGATCAGGCAGGGGTAATGTTCGGGCAGTAAGTTTCTGGCCGTCATGGTCAAAGGCCTCCAGAAACCCCTGGCTGAGTCCGATTCTTCCCAGTTCCCCTTTAAAAACCAGGTCTTCGGTTGCCCCCAGCACATACAGAGAAAATTTGATGCTGGAGGAGCCGCTGTTGATGGTCAGGATGTGGCTGCCTCGTCCCATGGGTATCCTTTACCGAGTCGCGTTGCATAAGGTAATTGTCTTGACTACATGAATCCCAGAACAAATCCCCCTAACCTTACCGTGGGAATAAGGGTCAATTATCAAGATACACTCACAAATCCCCCCTCACCCCCCTTTAGAAAAGGGGGGGATTATAAGGACTTTTTGAGCCACTTAACGTTGCGGTACTAAATCCCCCCCAGAAAAGGGGGACTCGGGGTTGCCGGTTTATTGAACCCCCTTGAGAAAAGGGGGGAGATTTTAAGGACTTTTGAGCCACTTAACGTTGTAGTACTAAATCCCCCCCAGAAAAGGGGGACTTGGGGTTGCCGGTTTATTGAACCCCCTTGAGAAAAGGGGGGGATTATAAGGACCTTTGAGCCACTTAACGTTGCGGTACTAAATCCCCCCCCAGAAAAGGGGGGCTTGGGGTTGACGGTTTATTGAACCCCCCTTTTTTAAAGGGGGGCAGGGGGGATTTGTCATTCCTTCGGTCTTCCAGATCAACACTATTTTCCTTAACGCAAAGGATGCGTATGCAGCCGCCGGTTCAGAAAATTGATAAACCGGCGTTTGTGAGTTTCCCGGTTGGATACCATGGCATGGAGACCAATCTTAGAGATATCCTGGATGATCATCCAGATAATGATGTAAATCCAGAGGTAGCCGATGAGCCACCAGGGCAAGGGAGGGACCAGCCAGCCGAAGCCGCACATCAGCACGGCTAAAATCTGGGTGGCCACAATGGCCGTGAACAGTTGCCAGGAGGGAAAGGGCGACTTCCAGAACCACTTCTTGGTACGGGTGACAAACAACAGCAGGTGGCCACCGGCCGCCAACCGCAGAAACAGCAGGGTTTGTAATTGCGGCAGCGGCAAGTCCAGATAGGTGAGCCCGAGAAAAAACAGCAGAAAGCTTTCCATAGTTGCCAAAAAGCCCAGCGCCGTGGACACGGTGAGCACCCGGCCCATCTCCCAGCGCACCGGCGCGGGACTGAGATAGGTATGGTCGTACGCAATGGTCATGATGGGAATGTCGTCCAGGAGCGCCAGGATAATAATCATGATGGCGGTGAGGGGAAAAACGTTGTAGCTGAGCATGGCCGCCACCACAAAGACCATGATGCTGATGGTCATGGCAATGCGGTAAACGGTGTAACTCATCATGCGCTCGAAGATGCACCGGGCTTCTTCCACCGCGTTGATGATGACCCCGAGGCCGGGTTCGGTGAGCACCAGGGCCGCCGCCGACTGGGCCGCACTGGTGGCCCCGGAGACCGCGATGCCCACCTCGGCCTGTTTCAGGGCCGGGGCGTCGTTGACCCCGTCACCGGTCATGGCCACCAGGTGGCCCCGGCCCTGGAGGGCCTTGACGATGTTGTATTTATGCTCGGGAAAGACCTCGGCGAACCCGTCGGCGACTTCAATTTTGTCCACCATGGCGCTGCTCAGCTCGCAGGTGCCTTCCGGCGGGAAAAGGTCAGTGGCGGGCTGGATATTGGTCCCCAACCCCAACTGCCGGGCGATCTCCCGGCCGATGGCGACGTTGTCCCCGGTGATCATCTTCACCTTGATACCGTGGGCCTGGGCCTGGGCAATGGTTTCGGCCGCATCCAGCCGAGGCGGATCATAAAGCGGCAGGATGCCCAGGAACCGCCACTGGTTGCCGTTATCAGCCCGGGCCACCCCCAGGGTGCGATAGCCCTTGGCGGCCAGTTCATCCACTGTCTTTTCGACCCGAGCCTGGGTTTCGTCATCCATGATGGAAAGCTGCAGTATGACCTGGGGCGCCCCCTTGGTCACCCGAAAGGTCTTGTCCCCCTCTTTGACGGTGGCCTCTGTACGCTTGTTCACCGGGTCGAAGGGGATAAATTTTGTTAAAGAACACCCTTCCAGGCGGCTCTTGTCCTTTAAGCCCTGTAACACCGCTTCATCGATGGCGTCCCGGTTCTCTTCCCGGGAGGCCAGGGAGGCCGCCAGGATGACGTCCTGGGGATCGGTCTCATCGAAGGTCACCGGGTCCCCCAGGGTCAGTTGGTTTAAGGTCAGGGTGCCGGTCTTGTCGGAACACAGGACGTCAATCCCCGCCATTTCTTCGATGGATTGCAGACGGGAGACGATGGCCTTCATCCTGGACAGGGCCAGGGCGCCCAGGGCCATGGTCACCGAGAGCACCGCGGGCATGGCCACGGGGATGGAGGCCACCACCAGGATCAGGACAAATTCCACCAGGTCCATGACCGGCAGACCCCGGTGCAGTTCCACCACCACCAGGATGATGCTCAGGGCCACGGCAATAATGATCAGAAAATCCCCTATCCGCAGCACCGCTTTTTGAAAGTGGGAAACCGCCCCCGCGGTCTCTACCAGTTTGGCGGTGCGGGCGAAGAAGGTATGTTCTCCGGTGCTGGTGACCAGGGCCACCATCTCTCCCTGCTTGGCGATGGAGCCGGAATAGGCGATGTCGCCGGCAGCCTTGTTCACCGGCAGGGATTCGCCGGTGAGGGCCGACTGGTCCACGCTCAGGTATTCGCCCTCCACCAGCTTGATATCCGCGGGAATGATATCTCCCGGCCGCACCCGGATGACATCCCCCGGCACCAGGTCCTGGGCCCCGATCTCCTGCCACTTGCCGTCCCGGAGGAGCCGGGCCTTGAGGGCCAGTTGTTCTTTTAAGGCCTCCAGGGCATCGCCGGCCTTGTGCTCTTCCCAGAAACCGATGACCGCATTAAACACCAGCAAAAAGACGATAATGATCAGATCCGCCCAGTGTTTCACCAGGGCGGAGAGGACCGCCGCCACCTCGATCATCCAGGGAATAGGGCCCCAGAAGTAGCTGAGCAATTGCAGGAGGGGATGAGTTTTTTTCTCCTCCAGGGCATTGGGGCCGTATTTGGCCAGACGGTCGGCGGCCTCGGCGGAGCTCAGGCCCTGGGGACTGCTGCCCAGAAGAGTAAAAAGCTCCTGGGGGCTTTTTTCCTTGGCCTCATCACCGCTGACAAGGGTCAACCCAACCATTCTCGGTGGCCTCCTTTATGTATGGCGCGACTGACTGCCTCAAGACTTTTCCATATCGGGACTATACTCCCCCCGCCGCGCCAGACCGTTCATTCTGGCCCGGAAATACAGGATCTTCTGGGCATTGGCGATATTGGCTTCCTGCCCTTTCCAGGCATCCAGGGCCGGTTGCAGGATGGCCCGGGAATAGGAAAAGGTCAGCACCCAGGGTTTCTTTCCCCGCCACCTGGCATTCATGGCATTGAGGCGGGCCGAGGCCAGTTCGGCGCTTTGCCCCCCGGACAGGAAAGCCGCCCCGGGAACCGCGGCCGGCAAGGCCCGGAGCAGAGTCCTGACAGTGGCGTCCGCGACCTCATCCACGCCGGCCTGGGTGGGACAAGTACTGCCGGAGAGCACCATGTTGGGTTTTAAAATCATGCCTTCGAAAAACACCCCCTGCCGGTGGAGTTGGCCGAACACCGTGTGCAGGGTCGCCTCGGTGGTCCGGGCGCACTGCTCGAGGGTGTGGCTGCCGTCCATGAGCACCTCGGGCTCGACGATGGGGACCAGTCCGGCCTCCTGGCACAGGGCCGCATAGCGCGCCAAGGCGTGGGCGTTGGCCTCGAGACAGCCGCAACTGGGCATCCCCTCGCCGATGGCGATCACCGCCCGCCACTTGGCGAACCTGGCCCCCATCTGGCGGTATTCCGCCAGGCGCTCCCGCAAGCCGTCCAGGCCTTCAGTGACTTTCTCCCCCGGGTGGAAGGGGAGATCTTTGGCGCCCGTGTCCACCTTAATGCCCGGAATAATGCCGGCATCGGTCAGAAGCTTGATAAAAGGCGTGCCGTCCTTTCTGGATTGGCGGATGGTCTCGTCATACAAAATGGCCCCGCTGATAAACTCCCCTAGACCGGGCGTGGTCAAAATCAGTTCCCGCCAGTCCCGGCGGACCTCCACCGTCTGTGGGATGCCCAGCTTGGCGAAGCGTTTGTTGCAGGTCCCGGTGCTCTCGTCCATGGCCAAGATACCTTTGCCTTCCTGCATCATGGCCTGGGCCGTGGTGATCAGTGCCTCTTTATCCATGGGGTGCCTCCTTGGATTTAAACGGGTCCTGATGCTTTACTTTAAAAAGGCCACTTCCAGTCGGTGATGTCCGGCCGGTCCACGCCAAACTCGTAAGCATGGTGCAGGCAGGCGATCTGCTGGTTGAGAAAGGCCTCCCGCACAGCGGAGCCGGTCTCGGCAAACCGGGGTATCCGGTCGATGGCATCAATGGCCAGGCTGAAACGGTCGGTCTGGTTGCGGATCGCCAGTTCCAGGGGGGTGTTGATGTTGCCTTTCTCCTTGTAGCCGCGCACGTGGATATTGTGCTGTCCGGGCCGGCGGTAGGTCAACCGGTGAATCAGCCACGGGTAGGAGTGAAAATTGAAAACCACCGGCTTGGTGGAGGTGAAGAGGGCCTCAAATTCGCGGTCCGTCATGCCGTGGGGGTGCTCGGTGTGCGGTCCCAGCTTGAACAGGTCCACCACATTCACAAACCGCACCTTGATGTCGGGCAGATGCTGGCGCAAAAGCGCGGTGGCGGCTAAAGATTCCATGGTGGGCACGTCGCCGCAACTCGCCATGACGACATCGGGCTCCGCCCCCTGGTCATTGCTGGCCCAGTCCCAGATGCCGGCGCCCTTGGTGCAGTGCGCGATAGCCGCGTCCATGTCCAGATACTGGAGGTGCCCCTGTTTGTCCGCCACGATAACGTTGACATAGTTCAGACTTCTTAAGCAGTGGTCGGCCACGGACAGCAGGCAGTTGGCGTCGGGGGGGAGATAAATACGCACCACGCCAGGGCTTTTGTTGGCGACCACGTCGAGAAAACCGGGGTCCTGGTGGGTGAAGCCGTTGTGGTCCTGCCGCCAGACCAGCGCGGTGATCAGGAGGTTCAGGGAAGCCACTTTGGCCCGCCAGGGCAGTTCGTTGCACTTTTCCAGCCACTTGGCGTGCTGGTTGAACATCGAGTCGATGACGTGGACAAAGGGCTCATAGCTGTTGATGAAGCCGTGCCGGCCGCTCAGGATGTAGCCCTCCAGCCAGCCTTCCACGGTATGTTCGCTGAGCATCTCCATGACCCGGCCCTTCAAGGCCAGGTTGCCGCCGTCGGCATCCTCCGGGAAATATTCCCCCAGCCAGACCTTTTTGGCGACGTGGTAGATGGTTTCAAGCTTGTTGGACTCGGTTTCATCCGGTCCGAAGACGCGGAAGTTGTCCATGTTCAGCCGCATCACTTCCCGCAGGAAAACCCCCAGGGTGGGGACGTTGCCTGCCATGGTTTTGCCGGGGCTCTTGACCTCGACGGCGCTTTTGCGAAAGTCAGGCAGATCCAGGGGCCGCCGCAGCAGGCCCCCGTTGGCCACGGGGTTGGCACTCATACGCCGGTTCCCCTTGGGGGCCAAGGCCTTCAACTCCGGGATCAGTCGCCCGTGCTCATCAAAATGCTCCTCCGGCTTGTAGCTGCGCAGCCAAGTTTCCAGGAGCTTCAAGTGCACCGGGTTGGTGGCAACGTCCGGGATGGGGATTTGGTGCGCCCGCCAGAAACCTTCCAGGTAGTGACCGTCCACCTGCCGGGGTGCGGTCCAGCCCTTGGGAGTACGCAGGATAATCATCGGCCAGCGCGGTCGAAAAGCCTGGCCAGTCCTCCGGGCCTCCTCCTGAAATCTCCTGATCTCCAGAACACAGTGTTCCATGGTGGCGGCCATGGCCTGGTGCATGCTCTCATGATCGCTCCCCTCCACGAAATAGGGGGTGTAGCCGTAGCCGACGAACAGGGCCTCCAATTCCTCATGGCTGATGCGGGCCAGGATGGTGGGGTTGTTGATCTTGTAACCGTTGAGGTGCAGGACCGGCAGCACCGCGCCGTCGGTGATGGGGTTGAGGAATTTGTTGCTGTGCCAGCTCGTGGCCAGGGGACCGGTCTCGGCCTCGCCGTCGCCCACCATCACCAGGGTGATCAGGTCCGGGTTGTCGAACACCGTCCCAAAGGCGTGGGAAATGCTGTAACCTAACTCGCCGCCCTCGTGGATGCTCCCCGGCGTCTCCGGGGTGGCGTGGCTGCCGATACCCCCGGGAAAAGAGAACTGCTTGAAAAAACGGCGCATCCCGGCCAGGTCCTCGCTTCTGTCCGGGTAGATCTCGGAGTAAGTCCCTTCGAGGTACGCCTGGGACAGCACCGACGGCGCGCCGTGGCCGGGACCGGAGATATAGATGGCGTTCAGGTCGTACTTGTTGATCAGCCGGTTGAAATGAATATAGGTGAAGCACTGGCCGGCGTCCGAACCCCAGTGGCCCAAAAGGCGCGGCTTAATATGCTCCAAGGTCAGAGGCTCCTTGAGCAAAGGGTTGTCCTTGAGGTACAACATCCCCAGGCACAGGTAAAGACTGGCCTGCCAGTAGGCCTCAATTAAGCGCAACTCCTCGGCGCTCAGCGGGGTCCCTTGAATGGTGGCCCGGGCCGGCCCGTAAGCGCTGATGCTGCCGCTACCATGAAGATCCTGCGGTTGCTGGACAGAAGTTGTCATGCATGCACCTCCTGGATCGTGGCACTATCTTTCAGCCAAAAAGACCTCCAGGCCTGGCTGGGCGGGGAGAATCTTTCCGGAAAGCTCAGTTGGACGCGCTACACGCCCTTTATTCAAAATAAGCATCAAGTCGGCCCCGTCAATTCGGAAACTTTATTTCCAGCCGCGGGATTCCCGGGATCCCGGGGAAAATATTGCCTCATGAAGGAGGCTGTGTTATTCTGCAAGGGCAGGAAATTCCGTTCAAACGAGTCTAAGTTGGAGAAATGGTTTGCTTGTTTCGCTGACTCCTGTTTAACCCCGGTTCAGGATGGCAAGCGCAACATTGCAGCCCCATTCAGGTCGTCCCCCCACGCTGCTACCCGGGGACAGGAGATGTATCATGGGCGGTGAGTTGATCGAAATCGAAAAAAATGCCGGTTGTCAGGCGGTGTTGACCTATTTGCAGGATTACACCAAGAAGGTCAGGGACATTCAGGAGAAGTATGCCTTCAGTAACCGGGATATTATGAGCCCAAGGCTCATCGATAATCCCAAATTATCCCTCGAGGAAATGGCCGCCCTGGAAGAATTGAAGCGAAAACTGGATCATATTATTAATGAAGTCGCTGAAAGAGTGGAAAAGCACCGCATCAGCTCTTACGATGATTACACTCAAAGATATGAATTAAACGCCTATGATAAATTAAGAGTAAATTCCTTGGTAAGTTCGGTGAGAGATATAAATAAATCGATTCAAAAAATAAAATTTACGGTGGAAACTTTTTCACGTTGCAATAAATACGTCATTAATACCTTGGATGAATGTATTAAAATGGGAGATTTATCCAAGAGCAGAGTAATGGTTTTAGGCAATATGCTCCTTATCTATGAGCTGGCCAATTACATGATAAGTTTTCTGGAAAAATTCAAACTGGATGGCTTTGACGATATTCTGCAATTATCTCAAAAAGAACTGGAAAAAATCAACAGGACCATGCAGGACCTGCAGAAATTAAAACTGGATGCTGACAACACCGAGATCGAGCCCGAAATAAGACAGCAGATATTCGCCAACCTCGCTGACCGGGAAAGTTCCCTGGAATCGTTCAAGGAAGAATGGAATAAATACATCACCGGGATTGAAGGGGTTCAGGAGAGGGTCGGTTCCCTCAAGAAAAAAATACCGACCCTGAAGCTGATCCGCGACAACGCCCAGAATCAGTTGGATTTCTTCGAGATCATGAAGATCTTCGGTGTCATGATGGTTACCGAGGCCGTCCGCAAGAACCTGGACACCCTGGAAATTGTGGCGCTGCCTTTGGATGAGATAGAATTAATTTCCCTGCCGCCGCACAAGGTTTACACCCTCATCGGTCTTTCCCAGGAGCAGGGCAACAGCCAGATCGGGTGACACCCTCCGGATACGGAATATCCGGGAATGACATTATTTCCATTCTTTTTCTTATAGGAAGCCGGGGCCATCAACTCGAAATATTCCAGATATACCACGGAGCAGTTGGAAGGCATCTTAGCGCACCTGTCTGACCCCCATGAAAAGGAACTGGTCAAACAGGAGCTCAGCCAGCGGTATTATCAACATTATCTCCACCTCCTCACCGGCCCCGAAGACCAGAAGCAGCCTGAGGCTCCTTCTGCGCCGGCAGAGGTCGCATCTGCGGCTGAAGAGGTCGCCGGGAAAGCGGTGGAGGCTTTACCTCCGGATGAAAATCTTGCGCCCATCCCGGAAGTAACCCCCATCAGCCTCACACCGCCCCCTCCGCAGGCTGCCGCCAGACCGGAAGAAAACCAAGGGCCGGAGAAGAAAGGCCTTAAGAAGTATTGTTTTATCGCTACGGCAGCCTACGGCTCCCCCCTGGCCCCGGAAGTGCTCCTGCTGCAGAACTTCCGGGACCGGTATCTGGCCGGACGCGCCCTGGGCGAACCATTTATCCACACCTATTACCGCCTCAGTCCCCCGCTCGCCCGGCAGATCAGCAACCATAAGGCCCTGAAACTGCTGACCAGGTCCCTTCTCACTCCCATCATCCTGCTGATTAAAAAAAGCTCCGGGAAATAAAGCTCAACCGGTTCGCATCAGGATGGCAAGTAACCGGGCCTGATGAGTCCTCACAGCCTCAAAGTTCTTCTTTTGCCTGCCCAAAAAAATCCACGATGGCCGCGGCCAAGGCAGGAATGGTGTAATCCTTGGGTTGGATGTGCGGAGTGATGCCGTATTCCTTCAGCGTCTCGCCGGTGATGGGGCCGATGGCGGCCACGACGGCTTTCTGCGCCAGTTCCTGGAACTTTTCTTTGCCCACTAAAGAGACGAAGTTGTGCACCGTGGCAGAACTGGCGAAAGTAAGGATATCGATCCGGCCATCCTCGATAAAGGGCCGGGCCTCCTCCGGGATAGCCTGGGGTTTTCTCACCTGATACACCGGCGCCACGTCCACCTGAACCCCGGCCTGGGCCAGGGTTTCCGGCAGCACCTCCCGGGCCTGCTCAGCCCGGGCCAGCAGCACCCGGGAACCCGGGGGTATCCGGGGCAGGAGAGTCTGGGCCAAGTCCTCGGCGTAAAAGCGCGCCGGCACCACGTCAGCCACCAGCCCCCGCTCTTTGAGGGCCTGGGCCGTGGCCGGGCCGATGGCCGCCAGCTTGGCCCCTCCCAGGGCCCGCACATCAGAGCCTTTTTCGAACAGCCTCCGAAAAAAGGCGGCCACCCCGTTGGCGCTGGTGAAAATGATCCAGGCATAGTCGGCCAGGTGATGAAGGGCCGCATCCAGGGGGCCGAAGTCACTGGGGGGCACAATCTCCAGAGTGGGCACTTCCAGGCAGGTAGCCCCCGCCGCGGCCAACAGCTCCATGAGAATGCTGGCCTGTTCCCGGGTGCGGGTGATCACCGCAATTTTGCCCCACAAGGGCCGTTTTTCCCACCAGGCCAGGCGCTGGCGAAGTGCTGCCACACCACCCACCACCAGGATGGCGGGGGGCTGAATGCCGGCCGCCTTGGCATCCTTGGCGATCTCAGCCAGGGTGCTGACCACGGTGCGTTGGCCGGGAAGAGTGCCGGACTGGATCACCGCCGCCGGGGTGGCGGGATTGCGGCCGGCTTCCATCAGCCGGCGGCAGTTTTCGGCCAGGTTTTTCACCCCCATGAGAAAGACCAGGGTGCCGGGGTTTTGCCCCAGATTGTCCCAGGGGATGGTGCTTTCCGCCTTGGTGGGGTCCTCGTGGCCGGTGATGAAGGTGACCAGCGTGGTGTAATCCCGGTGGGTCACGGGGATGCCGGCATAGGCGGGCACGGCCACCGCGGAGGTGACGCCGGGTACCACCTCGAAGGGGATGCCGGCTGCAGCCAGGGCCTCGGCTTCTTCACCCCCCCGCCCGAACACAAAAGGGTCGCCGCCCTTGAGGCGCACCACGCTGCGGCCGGCTTTGGCCTTATCCACCAGGAGCTGGTTGATGCCCCCCTGGGGCAGGGTGTGGTCCCCGGCTTTTTTGCCCACATACAAAATTTCGGCGTCGGGCCGGGCCTTCTTCAGCAGTTCCGGGCTGGCCAGCTGGTCATAGATGATGACGTCCGCCCCGGCCAGCAGATTCATGGCCTTCACCGTAACCAAGCCGGGGTCTCCGGGCCCGGCGCCCACCAGATAGACTTTTCCGCTCATGTTTTTTTATCCGAATATGCCCCTTGCTCCGCACAGAAAATAAAGCCTTTCACGGGGGGCCCACTTGCCCTTAGCCCCCTCACCCGCTAAAAGTTCGATTATCTCTTGGGTAGAGCAAAAGACATAATCGATTTTTTTTATTATAACAGGGGTGGCAGTGAAGTATTATCAAGCCAGAAAATTTGTGTTGCAGGGGTGGGTTTCAAGCCCGCCCTCCCGTTTGTCGATAATGAGCGTCTCAAGGCTAACATTGTGAGGAAAAGCTTTCGTGGAATGCGCCCAATGCGGCAAGATTCTTGATCCTGCCCGCCACGGCGACCTGGTGTGCGACGATCAGGTCTTTTGCGACCTCTGCCGCCGCTATGACCGGAGGCTCCTGGAGCCTCTGCCCCTGGAGGAAATCACCGGCTGGCACCGGCGCCTCTGCCATGCCTTTGGGTGTGAGCCGCCTTCCCTGGCCCTGGGAGATTCTCCCCCGGCCGGCCCCTTCGATTTTCTGGAGAACAAAAAGGTCCTGATGGCCGAGGCCGATCACCGGCAAAGGGTTATTGTCTTTTACCCCGCGGGTCTGCGCCTGGCCACCCTCTGCCACGAACTGGCCCATTTGCTGACCGGTCAGGACCACACCGAGGCTTGGGCCCGGACCTTCGCCAAGCTGGTCGCCTGGGTGAAAAGCCAGCTTCCCCCGGATCATTATATCGACGGCATGAGGATCAACCTGCTCAAGGGCCGTGAGGATTAAGCCTTCCTTATGTATGGTGTTCCAATCCGCAGGCCCGGCGGTTTTCGATGCCTGACACCACCCCTTCGTAGCGCTCGTGAATCAATTTTCGGTCGAACTCCCACATCCTTGCCAGCATGGCGTCTTTCTCATCGGCGGTGAAGAGGTTCATTAAAGGAATGAAAAAGTGCTGGTCCTCCTTGACGATGTGTTTGGGGTACATGGCAGTGATTTTATCCAGGTAGAACAGGACCTGGTTCACGGCCTCGGGTTCCTGCCGGAGATAGTTCTCCTTGGCTTTCAGCAGCTCTTTGGTCAATTCCCGGGCCTGTTTATGTTCTTCGACGAGTTCGTCCAGAATCGCTTTCAGGTCGTCGGGGAGCGCCTTTTCCGCCAATTCGGCAAAGAGAATATCCTCTTCCTTGCCATGGTGGCAACGGTCGGCGTAGGTCCGCATAAAATCCACGGCGACGTCGATGAATACCGGATCCACAAAGGCGAATTCCGGGTCCACCAGGATATTGGCCCGGATGCGCTCCAGGTCCTGGCGCATGAGATGCACCATGCGCTCGATGAGCCGGTGCTCAATCATCAAAGGGGCGATGGGCTGCATGAATGGCTCCTGTTTTGCTCGGTGATGGCCTGGGGAGGGGCCGGCTTCTTGGTGACCTGTAACCAGTCCTCAGTTGTCAGTCATCGGCCACCAGGGTTCTTTGCTGATTACCGGTCCCAGCTCAAACCTTCACCAATTCATATTCCCGGGTCCCCAGGCCCAGTTGTTCGGCATATTCCAACTGGATGGGCCAGTCGATCTGGGGGTAAATATCCTTAAATTTATCCACGCCAGGGGCCAGGTCCTTCAGTTGGGAGCCGGGAAGCCCCGGGGCCTGATTCACCAGGTCGGCCGAGGCTGCGTCAATGGCCACCGGGTCAAGGGAGGCCAGAATGCCGATGTCCCCCACGACGGGGGAATCGTTAAAGCCGTAACAGTCGCAGGCCGGCGACACCTGGGTGATGAAGTTGATGAACAGGGCCCGGTCTTTTTTGTTCACCATGACCCCGTAAGCGTACTCCACCATTTTTTTCAAAAACACCGGGATGGCCTCGTTCCATTGGATCTGGATGTTGCCATAGGGGCACACGGAAATGCACTCGGCACAACCGACGCATTTTTTGGGGTCAATGACCGCCTTGCCGCTCTCCGGGTTGATGTGGATGGCCTCCGAGGCGCAGTGGGCCACGCATTCGCCACAGCCGGTGCACTTCTTTTCGGTGATCAAGGGCGAGATGTTGCTGTGCTGGGCCATCTTGCCCTTGCGGGAGGCGCACCCCATGCAGAGGTTTTTCAAGGCCCCGCCGAAGCCCGCCATTTCGTGGAGTTTGAAGTGACTCAGGGCCACCAGCCCCTCCGCCTCGTGGACGGCTTCGGCGATAAAGACCTTTTTAAACTGCTCCTTATTGATTTCCACTTCCACTTCGGCCTTGCCGGTGAGGCCGTCGGCGATGATCACCGGGGCCCGGACCACCGCATAGGCAAAACCGTTTTCGATGGCCGTGGTGAGATGGCTGACGGCCTGGGTGCGGGTGCCGAGATACAGGGTGTTGGCGTCGGTGAGGAAGGGGTTGGCCCCGTGGTTGACGAGCTCATCCACCACCAGGCGCACGAAATTGGGGCGGATGTAAGAGGTATTGCCCTTCTCCCCGAAATGCAGCTTCACCGCAATGAGGGGCCGCTTTTTCCTGCGATGAATGATGCTCTTGACATCCACGGCCTTCAAGAGCTTCCCGAATTTCTGAAAATTGGTCTCCTTGAGGGAGGCCCTGAGATCCATGAAGTAGACTTTGCTGGGCATGAAGTCACCTTTTTCAATTCAAGTTTCGAGGTTCAAAGTTCAAAGTTGGTTTTGGGTGGGCATCGTTTAAACGTTTTCGATTCAGCAAATGAATATAGAGAAGCAGTTCTGCATCGGTCATTCGTTATCTTAAGGTCCTGGCTCGTTGAATAGCTTTTGCCATCCCTCACCCAGCCCTCCCCCCGCAGGGAAGAGGGAGTTTGTTACCTCGTTCCCAAGTTGCACTTGGGAATGAAAACGGATGCCAAGCTGAGCTTGGCTCATAATATCGTTCCCAAGCAAAGAAATGTCCGATGATGAATCACCTAAGAAGAACACGCTATAACTCCCTCTCCCCCGATGGGGGAGAGGGTTGGGGTGAGGGGGAATTCTGCTTGTCGTTCGTTAGAACTCCCAGGATAGCCTCTAAAACCGCCTCAGTCTCCTGTAAGACCTCATTATTCCAGAATCGAAAGACCTTATACCCCATTTTATTTAAGTAGGCCGAACGCTGCGCATCCAATTCCCTATTCTCGTCATGTTGCCCGCCATCAACTTCGATGACAATATTTTTTTCCGGACAAATAAAATCGACAATAAAAGGACCTGCCGGATGCTGCCGCCTGAATTTCCAGCCGCCTAGTTCTCGATTTCGCAGGTGACTCCAAAGAAGCCGTTCTGCATCAGTCATTTGTTTTCGCAGGGTCCTGGCTCGTTGGTTAGTCTTTGCCACCCCTCACCCCAGCCCTCTCCCCTCGCAGGGGAGAGGGAGTTTTTAGTCGCTATGCAATTGCCTTAAGGTGGGCACCGCCCATCGTTTTTCTATCCTTAAGGTGGGCAGTGCCCCGCCCCACATTTATTCCTCTTGAGTGATTATCTTACCGCCCAAAATAGTCCCCACCGCCCTACCCTTCAACTTCCACCCCTGAAACGGACAATTCCGGCTCTTGGAGGCGAACTGGCCGGCGTCCACCGTCCATTCCTTATTCGGGTCGATGAGGGTGATGTCTGCGGGGGCGCCTGGGGCCAGCGCGCCGCCGGGGATGCCCAAAATGCGGGCCGGGCTGGTGGACATTTTCATGATAACCTGGCTTAAGGTCAGGACGCCCTCATGGACCAGTTTGAGGCTCAAGCCCAGGGAGGTTTCGAGGCCGATGAGGCCGAAGGCCGCGGCGGCAAATTCCACGTCTTTTTCCAGCACGCTGTGGGGAGCGTGATCGCTGGCGATGGCGTCCAGGGTGCCGTCGGCCAGGCCTTCGAGGATGGCCTGCCGGTCCCATTCGCTTCTTAAGGGTGGATTCACCTTGGCGTTGGTGTCAAAGCCCGCCACCGCGTCGTCGGTCAAAGAGAAATAATGGGGGGCAGTTTCGGCGGTAACGCCGATCTCAGACATTTTCGCTTCCCGGATAATGGCCACGCTGCCTGCGGTGCTGACGTGGGCGATGTGGAGGCGCGCGCCGGTGAGCCGGGCCAGGCGGATGTCCCGGTATATCATGATTTCTTCGGCCGCGGCAGGGATGCCCTTCAACCCCAGGCGCACCGACACCTCGCCTTCGTGCATGACCCCGTCACCCCGTAAATTCAGGTCCTCAGCGTGGGAGATGACCAGCAGGTCAAAAGTCCGGGCGTATTCCAGGGCCCGGCGCATGAGCAGGGCATTCATCACCGGCCGGCCGTCATCGGAGACGGCCACGCACCCCGTTTCCTTGAGGTCGCCGTACTCGCTCAAAATTTCCCCCAGCGAGCCCTGGGAAATGGCCCCCACCGGATAGACCCGGGCCCTACCATGCTTTTCGGCCTGGTCCAAAATAAAACGGGTTACTGCAGAGGTGTCGTTCACCGGCTTGGTATTGGGCATGCAGGCCACCGCGGTGAAGCCCCCTCGGGCCGCAGCCGCGCTGCCGGTTTCGATGGTTTCCTTATATTCTTCCCCCGGTTCCCTGAGGTGCACGTGCATGTCGATGAGGCCTGGCGTCACCACCAGTCCCCGGGCCTCGATGACCTGCCGTCCTTCGGCGGGAATGGTCCCGGCAGGCTCCAAACCGGCAATCCTGCCGTCCTCAACCAGCAGATCCCGAACTTCCTCCAGACCCTGGGCCGGGTCCACAACAAGGCCGCCTGTAATGAGAAGACTCATGATAGGGTTCCGTAATAGGTTAACTCGAGGAGGAAGGCCGGGGGGCCAGAGGGGTCCCCGCCCTCCCCTCGAGCTCCGCTCCCAAAAATAAATTCATCCTCAAGCCCGTTCGCCGCCGATGAGCAGGAGCAGGGCCGCCATGCGCACCGCCACGCCGTTGGTCACCTGTTCCAGGATAACCGAATGGGGGCCGTCGGCCACTTCGGGAGAAATTTCCACGCCCCGGTTCAGGGGCCCCGGATGCATGACGATGGCATCCGGACGGGCGAGTTCCAGGTGCCTGGGACCCAGCCCGAAGCGGACGGCGTATTCCCGCAGGGTGGACAGGTACATCTGGCCCATACGCTCGAGTTGGAGGCGCAGCATCATGATGACGTCTGCGTCCTTGACCGCCTCCTCCAAGGAATAAACCACCCTGGCCCCCAGAGAGTCGAGATACGGCGGCAGCATGGTGGCAGGTCCGGCCACCACCACTTCGGCCCCCATTTTGGTAAAGCCGTGAATATTGGAGCGGGCCACCCGGGAGTGGGCAATGTCGCCGACAATGGCGATCTTGAGACCCGCCAGACGGCCCTTGGCTTCCTGGACGGTGAGCATGTCCAAAAGCGCCTGGGTGGGGTGTTCGTGGAGGCCGTCACCGGCGTTGATGACCCCGCAGTGGAGCTTTCTCGCCAGGTAGTGGGGCGCGCCCGAGGCCTGGTGGCGAATCACGATGATGTCCGGCTGCATGGCTTCCAGGTTGTGGGCCGTATCCGCCAGGGTCTCGCCTTTGACGGCGCTGCTGGCCGCCACCGTCAGGTTGACGGTGTCGGCGGAGAGGCGCTTGGCCGCAATCTCAAAGGACATGCGGGTCCGGGTGCTGGGTTCGTAAAACAGGGTCACCACGGTCCTGCCCCGCAGCGTGGGGACCTTCTTGATGGGCCGGGCGGAAATTTCCTTCAGGGAAGCAGCCGTTTCCAAAAACACCTGAATCTCTTCGCAGGAGAGATCAGCAATGCCCAAAAGATCCTTGCGCTTAAGTTCCATCAGGGAACCCCGCAAGGGCAGGACGAACCTGATAAGCACATCTCAACGTGGTTCATCCCCTTTCCCGCTGAAATCAAAAAAAAACCTCCCTGGTCCGTGGGAGGTCGTCTGGATTATTTCGAAAAGCAGCTTTCTCATGGCGGGCGCCTGATTGATTGTCACATTTTTACCATCCTTGAGGGTTGAATTCAAGCAGAAACTCCGGGAAATTTTCGCAATCCCATTGACAAGCGCCCCAGGCATTCTTATGTTTCTAACGGGAATTAGCCTATTATTTAAGTATGTTAAGGAGGTTTGAACATATGGACCTGGTGCAATGGAAACCCTTCCGGGAAGTGACGCGTCTGCGCAACGAGATGGATCGACTCTGGGATGAATATTTCGGCCCCGGCCGCCGGGCCCTCAAGCCTCTGGAGGAGGCCTGGATGCCTGCGGTGGATGTCTCCGAGACCGCTGACAAAATCACCGTCAGGGCTGAAATTCCGGGTATGGAGGCCAAGGATATTGACATCTCCATGGTGGGCGACACCCTCACCATTAAAGGGGAAAAAAAGGTTGAGCGGGAGGAAAAGGAAGAAAATTACCACCTGGTGGAGCGCTCCTACGGCTCCTTCAGCCGCTCCATAAAGCTCCCCGCGGCCGCGGATGCGGACAAGGTGGACGCGACCTATAAAAACGGCGTACTGACCGTGGTCCTTCCCAAAAAGGAAGAGGTTAAACCCAGAACCATTGAGATCAAGGCCGGTTGACCAACTGCCCCAAACGGCCCTGACCCGAAGAGTTTTCCGGGGCCGACTACGCCAAAAGGAGGGGGTGCCTGCCCCCTCTTTTGTTCTAAGCTTGATTCCCCGGTTGCCTTGAGGTAACGTTAGGGTCACATCAAAAAGCCGAAGGGAACTCACATGAACTCAGAACTTGCACCCCTTATCGAGCAGGCCATCCGGCAGGAAGAGCTGTCCCACGAATTTTATCAACGCCTGGCCGCCCTGGCCACCCACCAGGACACCAGGGAAACCCTGGAATGGCTGGCCAAAGATGAACTGGAACACAAGGCCTTCCTCGAGTCCTGCCTGACGCCCACCGGCTGCACCCTGGCGGGCCAGGCCCAGGATACTCACCTGGCAGAGGTCATGAAAACCCCGGCCATCACCCCCGAAATGACACCCAAGGAGGCCTTGATGGTGGCCATGAAACGGGAGGAGGGTTCTTACCACTTCTATCAGCGACTGGCCAGCCTGCAGCCACCCGGGGATGCCAAAACATTTTTGGAAAAAATGGCCAAAATAGAGCTGGGCCATAAGGAAAAAGTGGAGTATCTTTACGCCAACGTGGCCTTTCCGGAAGTGTGGTAGCTGCGGCCCGACATACGGCGGGGGTGCTCATTGCCTTAGAGGGCATAGACGGATCGGGTAAAACCACCCAGGCCATGAGCCTGGCTGCGACCCTGGCCCGGATCGGACGCCGGGTGCTCTGCACCCAGGAACCTACCTTCGGGCCTGGCGGACGCCGCCTGCGGGATTATCTGGCGGGGGCCGACCGGCACCTCACCCCCTCAGAGGAACTGGAGCTTTTTCAGGCCGACCGCCGGGAGCACGTGGCCAACACCATACGGCCGGCGCTGGCGCGCGGCTGGATTGTTATCACCGACCGCTATTATTATTCCTCCGCGGCTTACCAGGGCGCGTTGGGCCTTGACCCGCAGACGATCCTGGCAGCCAGCGAGGCTTTTGCACCCCGGCCGAATTTGGTGGTTATCTTCACTCTCCCCCTGCCGGTGGCCTTGGCCCGGCGCCAGGAGGCTCATATCGGCCAGGTCCAGGTGACCGAAGAACCGTCGTACCTGGAGAAGGTGGCTGCGTTATATGACCAGTTTCAGGGCCCGCATATCAGGCGCCTCGATGCCACGGCGCCGACCTCGAACGTGCTGGGACGCCTCCTGAACCTGACCATGGACGCCCTGGCCGCCGCCAGAACCAATACTTCCGGGGCATAAAAGGACTTCGTCATGAGCATGTGGTTCTTTGATGAGGCGGGCGAATTGAGAGACTATCAGGCTCTGCGGCGCGAGGCTCACCCCCTGGAGCGGGAGTACCTGGAGTTGCGGACCTTGTTGCGGGATGCGGTGGCGGACCTGAAGAGCAAGCCGGGGGATGATTCTCTTGAGGCCAAGGTAAGGTATTTGACCAAACGCTGCCGGGATCTGGAAGAAAAAAACCCCTACCTGGTGGCGGAATTTCCTCTGGAAGTGGCCCTGTTTGCCCCACCCCACGGGTAATGACTGGATTTTATCGGTGGTTTGCGCCGACCAGGGTTGTTGGTAAATCAGAGGAAAATGTTTGCGGAGTTGGTCCTCGGCCTCGGTTCGGACCAGGGTAAAATTCTTGCAGAGAAAGTGCCTCTGGTCCCTTGACAAGGAGGATGCCTCCGGTTCATAATAAAAATTTCCGGGCCGTTAACTCAGTCGGTAGAGTATCTGCCTTTTAAGCAGAGAGTCGTTGGTTCGAATCCAACACGGCCCACCAGCAAAACCCACGCGTCCCCATCGTCTAGCCTGGTCCAGGACACCGGCCTTTCACGCCGGCGACACCGGTTCAAATCCGGTTGGGGACGCCAAATTATTTCAAGCACTTAATCCCCTCACTGCCCTTCCCCCAGGCCCGGCGAGTAGGTCCTGCTCTCCCAGCCGCTCCATGGTTTGCCGCAGGTTCGGATCAACATTCTGCAAATATTTTTCCGTGGTCCTGAGGTTGGTGTGACGCAGGAGCCGGCTGATGGTGGGCAGGCTTACCTTCTCCCGGTCAGCCAGGAGGGAGGCCCCGAAATGCCGGATGGCATGAAAGCCGAAGTGCTTCACCCCGGCCCGGCGGCAGAGGTGTTTCATCATTCGGTTCCTTTGGGTGTAGCTGCTCCCGGTTTTGGGGTCGGTGAAGACCCATTCGGAATGAGCCCGCTTTTCCCAAAGGCCCTTCAAGACCTCGTACAGGGCCTGGCTCATGGGTAGGATATCGGCCCGCCAGGAGCCGTCCCTGACCTTGCGAATCCACAGGCGGATGGTCCGCTGCGAGAAGTTGACGTCATCCCACCGGAGCCGGAAGATTTCATCCACCCGGGCCATGGTGAGGTAAAGCACCATGAGAAACGACCGGTCCGGCCCGGCGGCCAGCAATATGCGGGCCATTTCCTCTTCGGTGGGGATCATCTTCCGGAACTCGGGTTCCGGCAAGGTGGGGATGAAGATACAAGGGTTCTGGGCCATGAGCTGCCTTTTCAAGGCCCAGTTGAACAGGGCGGAGAGTTCTCTCCGGTGCCGGTTGTAGTTGGTGTTGGTGGGACGGGTGGCCAGGTAGGACTCAACAGCCCTGACCGTGATCCGATTCAGGGTCAGGTCTCCGGCATGCTTCAGGAAACTCGGAAGACAAAGACCTTCTTGTCGTAAACCTTGGGCACGAACCTCCTGTTGGCATAATCCAAATAATCATTGGCCACTTCCGAAAAGGCCATGACGGTCTGAGTCGGTTGCTCTTCGGCAGCTACGAGTTGCCCCCTTAGCTTCTCCATTTCCGCCCTGGCCGATGCCTTGGTTGTGAATCCTTGCCGGGAATATCTTTTTCCCAGCAACTGGAACTGGAATCTCCAGTTCCCGGCCTCTTTCCAAATGGGCATAGATTTCCTCCCTTCTGAACCTCAACACCCTGATCCCGAAGGGATAAACCGAGATTATGCGGCAGCCTTGGCCACCGCGGTTAAAAGGGGCCTCTCCCTTCCGGCCCCACCCAAGTGCCCTAAAGGATGGGCCCCGGGAACCCGCCCCGCCCTACGGCTTCATAATCAGGTTGAAGAGCTCATCCGCCTTTTGCGAATCATAGCGCCGCAACTCCTTCACCGCCTCCAGGGCGGCGCTCCGGTTGCCGGAGCTGAAATAGGCAGCTCCTAGTCCAACCCAGGCCTCAGTAAAATCCGGCTTGAGGCGCACGGCCTCCCGGTAGGCTTCCACGGCCTCCTGCCAACGGCCCAAACATAGATAAGAAATGCCGAGGTTGTACCAGAGCCCGAATTCATCCGGCTTGAGGCGCAGGGCCTCCCGGCAGGCTTCCACGGCCTCCGGGTGACGGTCCAATTTACGGTAAGCCTCTCCGAGTCCAAACCAGGCGAGAAAGTTGTCCGGTTGGGCTTGGGTCCAGCGACGGCAATGGGCCAGAAGGCCATGCCAGTCTTGGGATTTTCCCGGTGCCGCAGCCTGGTTTTCCCAGTCGCCGCTGGCGGCGGGGCCCGGAGGCGTCTTGGGCGCGGCCCTGGCAGGCGGCCTCGGTTTTTTCCCGGCAGCCAGCTCCATCAGGTCCTCCGCCGGCAGGGCGAAGTTCAGTCCCTGGCCGCCCTTCAGGTAAAAGGTGGTAAGACCCACCAGCTCCCCCCGTTCGTTGAACAGGCCCCCGCCGCTGGAGCCTTGGGAAATGGGCGCAGTGGTCTGGATGAGGGGCGGCGGCCCACCCCGCAGTTGGGAGACGATCCCCTCCGAGAGGGAGAGCTCCAGCCCAT
>Ga0078972_1002339_pt1 | contig 63429 bp, 54 predicted proteins | sample YelNatPaOPGAMG01_FD_67568 | JGI IMG/M metagenome (GOLD analysis project Ga0078972, IMG submission 67568) | Hot spring thermophilic microbial communities from Obsidian Pool, Yellowstone National Park, USA - OP-RAMG-01 (SPADES assembly) (version 2) | ecosystem: Environmental > Aquatic > Thermal... | reverse complement strand
TTCGATGTCGACGAGACCGATGGGGAGGTAGTGGGCGCCGCCCGAGCCGTTGGACGGCGTTGTCGACCGCATGCCCTTGGCGCTCATCGGCGACCCACCCGCGTACACATACACGCCGCGCCGAGCCGACGGGCCGAAAAGATCACGGAATCTCTTTCGGCGGCAACGTCATCGCCGATGGTGCCCGGTGGCCTGCGGCGGGAACCAGGAGGCGGGCAACGGGTCGCCGCCGTCTTTCGGGCCGACGTACCGCAGGGGGATTCGGTTGAGTCCGAGAACGCGAGGCTGGTCATGCTTCGGTGCCATCCTGTCAGGAACTGCGCGGTCAACTGCCCGGGGGAAACGCTCCCTGCATGACGTGACGTCCGCAGGTGCGATCCAATTGACAGCTCAGCATCCGAGGATGACACGTCGTCGCAAACCCTGCGGTAGGAGATATGACCAACCATGGCTCGACCCGTTCGATCTGACACGATAGTGCAGTCCGGTCGCACGCCGGGAGCCGGGGGTGGCTCGGGACTGCTCGAGCCGTCACCGCGAAGGGGACTTCCGGTGGAGCTAAGGGGATTCGAACCCCTGACCTACTCGATGCGAACGAGTCGCGCTACCAACTGCGCCATAGCCCCTGACCGATAGCAGGCTACCAGCCGCGGCACCAACCGCCGAACCGCGAGCTCTACTGTCCGACGGCGCGCGGCAATTCCCTGGACCAGCCGTAATTCCGCGCGGGCACCGAGTAGTCCAGATGTTCGAAGATGGGGTCCTCGTCGTCGATCTCGAGCACCACCGCGCCCGGACGCCGCAGCCGGGACGGCACCACGTCGTATTCGCGGTCGTGAGCGTTTTCCACGCCGAGTCGCGAACGCGCCATCCGCTGCATCCGGCGCCGCCGCACCTTCTCCTCGATGCGGGTCTGCCTCCGCAGATATGCCAGGTAGAGCAGCGTCACGGCGGTGGCGCTGCCACAGACCCACCAGGCACCGGGCGTCAGCTCGAACGCCGCGGTGGCCGAACCGACCAGGACCACCGCCATCGCCATCAGCACCCGCTTGCGGAACACGTATTTGCGGGCGCTGACCGCCGCGGCGTTCCTGGAGTCGAATCGGCGCCGCCGAGAGCCCGGCGCGACCGACCCGCGCGGGGCTGCGTCCTCCTCGTCCTGGGCGTCGGCCTCCGGTTCGAGGCCGGAGGAATCCTCGACATAGTCGTAGCGGTCGTCGTCGTAGCGGTCGTCGTCGTAGCGGTCGTCCTCGTCGTCGGACGCATCGGCGGATGTGTCGGCGCCGGCCTCGGTCCCGTCGGCCGCGCGGTCCCCGTTCCCGGCGACGGGTGCCGGCTCGGCCGACCCGGCGCTTGCTCCCGCGGGCAGGGCGCCCGAGTCCTCGACGACGTCGACGTCGAGATAGTCGGGTTCAGCGGGTGCGGCGGACCCGGTGGTGGCGACCTTCACGACGGCCCGCCGGGAGCGCTGCAGGTCTTCGGTGTCGACGTCGGTGCGGGCGTCCGGGTTTTGGCGTTGATCCTGCTCAGCGGCGCTGAACTCGCCCTCGGCCGGTTCCTCCTCCGGCTTCCAGTCGGGATCGCTGCGGTGGCCCGCGGCGGGACCGCCACGCTTGAGCAGCCGGGATCCGGCGTCGCCGTTGAGCACTCGCGTCGCCAGGGCCACGTCGCTGGTGCGGCGCACGGCGTCGCGTTTGCTGACCAGCATCGGAACCAGGACGAACAGCCACAGCACCACGAGCGAGATCCACAACAACGACTGCGGAATGCTTGGCATGATGACCTGCTCTCTTCGTTCCCATCCCCGCGAGGCCGATCGGTGGCCGGCGCGGCCGGGTCAAGCGACCAGCACAATTACACACCTGTAATTTCGCTCTCACAAGCACCAAACGTCACTCGTGTCGCGCCAGTCACAGCAAGGATCGGCGGATTGTTTGCGGACGGGCCGCCAAGCGCCGTGGCGGTCAGGCTGCCGGCGATGCGGACCGGTGCCGGGTCACACCCAGCTTGCGCGGCCGGCGCGGACCAGGGCCGAGGCCACCGAGCCGTACACCTCTTCGACGGTGATCGCCATCAACAGGTGGTCCCGCCACGCCTTGTCGACCTCGAGGTACCGCAGCAGCAGGCCCTCTTCCCGGAACCCCGCCTTCGCCAGCACGGCGCGGCTGGCGGCGTTCTCGGGGCGCACCGTGGCCTCCACGCGATGCAACATCACCGGACCGAAGCAGTGGTCGAGTCCCAGCGCCAGCGCCGCCGTGGCCACTCCCCCGCCGGTCACCGACCGGCACACCCAGTAGCCGATCCACGCCGACCGCAGGGCACCGTGCACGACGTTGCCGATGGTCAGCTGGCCGCAGAACCGGCCGTCCAGCTCGATGACGTACGGCAGCATCCGGCCCTTGCGGGCCTCCGAACGCAGACCGGAACACAACGCCGGCCAGGCGGCGACGGAGTGCCGGATCGCCCAATCGCCCTCCGCGCTGGGCTCCCACGGTTCCAGGTGGGCGCGATCGGTCAGCCGCGTCCGGCTCCACTGCGCGCCGTCCCGCATGCGCACCGGGCGCAACCGCACGACGCCGGCACGGACCCGCAGCGGGCCGACGTCGACGGGCCAGCCCGGGTGCCGCGGGTTGTAGCGCAACAGGTTGACGCGCATCGCACCCCTCAGCCGCGCTGCGCCAGAAAGGCGACGTCGACGAGTTCGCCGGTGCGGATCTGCTCGGCACCGGTGGGAACGACGACCAGGCAGTTCGCTTCGGCGAGCGTGGCCAGCAGGTGCGACGAGGCGCCGGGAGCCCCGCCGAGCGCTTGCACCAGGTACTCGCCGGTGTCCTGGTCGCGCATCAGCTGACCGCGCAGGTAGCCCTTGCGCCCGGCCACCGAGGTGATCGGCGACAGGGTGCGGGCCCGCACGATCCGGCGCATCGGCTGGCGCTTGCCCAGCGACAGCCGGAGCAGCGGCCGGACCATCACCTCGAAGACCACCAGGGCGCTCACCGGGTTGGCGGGCAGCAGAAACGTCGGAACCCCCTCGCGGCCCAGCTGCCCGAACCCCTGGACCGATCCGGGGTGCATGGCGACCCGGACCACCTCCATCTCGCCGAGTTCGGACAGCACCGACCGCACCGCCTCGGCGGCCGCGCCGCCGACCGCGCCGGCGATCACGACGGCCTCGGAACGGTTGATCTGGCCCTCGACGACGTCGCGCAGCTCCCTGGGATCGGCGCTGACGATGCCGACCCGGTTGACCTCCGCGCCGGCGTCGCGGCCCGCGGCCGCCAGCGCATAGGAGTTGACGTCGTACACCTGCCCGTTTCCCGGGGTGCGCGAGATGTCGACCAGCTCGCCGCCCACCGCCATCACCGACAACCGCGGCCGCGGATGCACCAGCACCCGTTCGCGGCCGACCGCCGCCAGGAGCCCCACCTGGGCGGCGCCGATGATCGTCCCGGCGCGCACCGCGACGTCACCTGGCTGGACGTCGTCCCCGGCGCGGCGGACATAGGCGCCCGACGGCGCCCCGCGCAGGATCCGCACCTTCGACGTTCCGCCATCGGTCCACCGCAACGGCAACACCGCGTCGGCCAGCGTCGGCAGCGGCGCGCCGGTATGCACCCGGACGGCCTGGCGGGGCTGCAGCCGGCTGGGCGTGCGCGCACCGGCCTCGATGGTCCCCATCACCGGCAGGACCAGCCCGTCGCGGCGGTCGGTGTCCTCGGCGGGGTCGTCGGCGGTCCCGTCGTACCCCTCGATCTCGCCGACGCCGAGCACGTCCACGCTGCGCACCGCGTAGCCGTCGATCGCGGCCTGATCGAAACCGGGCAGGGACCGCTCGGTCACCACCTCCTCGGCGCACATCAATCCCTGTGCCTCGGCGATCGCCACGCGCATCGGCCGCGGTGCCACCGCGGCGGCCGTGATCCGGGCCTGCTGCTCCTCCACAGAACGCACAAGCGCGCCTTTCTGCCCTCCAGCCCTGACGGGCACGACCTCCGGCGACGCCGAGCCCCGGAGCAGCGGGACCGCGTGATTCTCGCCCGGTTAGCGCTGGGTCAGGCCTAACCGCGCCACCAACCATCGCCGCAGATCCGGGCCGTAGTCGTCGCGATCCAAAGCAAAGTCAACCGCAGCTTTGAGGTAGCCGCCGGGATTTCCCAAGTCGTGTCGAGATCCGCGATGCACGACGACGTGGACCGGGTGGCCCTCCGCAATCAGCAGCGCGACCGCGTCGGTCAGCTGCACCTCGCCGCCGGCCCCGCGGTCGATACGGCGCAGCGCGTCGAAGATCGCGCGGTCGAGCAGGTAGCGGCCCGCCGCGGCATACATCGACGGGGCGTCCTCGGCCTTGGGCTTTTCGACCATGCCCTTGACCTTCAGCACGTCGGGGTTGTCCGAGCCGGCGGCCGGGTCCACGTCGAAGACCCCGTAGGCGCTGATCTCCTCGGGGGCCACCTCGATCGCGCACAACACGGTGCCGCCGTAGTCGGCGCGCACCTTGGCCATCGTCTCCAGGACGCCGGTCGGCAGCACCAGGTCGTCGGGCAGCAGGACCATCACCGCGTCCTCGTCCGCCGACAGCGTGGGCTCCACACAGCTGATGGCATGGCCCAGGCCGAGCGGCTCGGCCTGCACGACGGACTCGACCTTGATCAGCTGCGGGGCACGACGAACCTTGTCGAGCATCGCTTTCTTCCCGCGCCGTTCGAGCGTGCCCTCCAGCACCAGGTCCTGCACGAAATGCGCGACGACACCGTCCTTGCCTTCCGAGGTGATGATCACCAGACGCTCGGCACCTGCCGCGGCCGCCTCTTCGGCGACCAACTCGATGCCCGGCGTGTCGACGACGGGTAGCAGCTCCTTGGGCACCGTCTTGGTCGCCGGCAGGAAACGCGTACCCAGTCCGGCCGCAGGGACGATCGCCGTGCAAGGCACCGGGATTTCAGCTCGTGACATCGTTCACAACCATAACCCGCACGGGCGACGGGGAGTGGGCGTGGCGGCGGGAAACACCGGGCTGCCAAGGTTGACCCATGGCGAGTGTGGACAAGACGGCGCTGCGCAGGCGGTTGCTGGCTGCGCGGCGTCGCGTTCCCGGCAGAGTTCGTGCCGCCGAGGCCCGCATGCTGTGCGCGGCGCTGGAACCGCTGGTGAGTGCCGGCACCGTCTGCGCCTACGTGCCGGTGGGTGCCGAGCCGGGGTCCATCGCGATGGTGGACATGCTCGCGCGCCGCTCCGGGCGGGTGCTGCTGCCGGTGGCGCGCACCGGAGCCGACGGCAGCGCGATGCCGCTGCGCTGGGGTGAGTACCGGCCCGGCGCGCTGACCGCCGGGCTCTGGGGGCTGCTCGAGCCCGTCGAACCGTGGCTGCCGGCCTCGGCCCTGGCCGAGGCCGGCCTGGTGATCGTCCCGGCGCTGGCGGTCGACCGCCGGGGCGTGCGGCTGGGCCGGGGCGCCGGGTTCTACGACCGCTCGCTGCCCGGCCGCGACCCGCGCGCGCGCCTGATCGCCGTGGTGCGCGACGTCGAACTGGTCGACGAGCTGCCCACGGAGCCGCACGACGTCGCGATGACGGACGCGCTCACGCCGCAGCGCGGGGTGATCGGCCTGGCGGCCGGCGCCGGGGAATGAAGCACGCCGCGTGGCGGTTCTAGCACTTGAAACGCTAGAGTGCCAACAGGCTCCATCTGACCTGTAAGCCCCCGACCCGGAGGTTCACGTGCCGACCTACAGCTACGAGTGCACGGAGTGCGGCGACCGCTTCGACATCGCGCAGACCTTCACCGACGATGCGCTGACCACGTGCGAGAAGTGCTCCGGTCGGCTGCGCAAGCGGTTCAACTCGGTGGGGATCGTGTTCAAGGGCAGCGGCTTCTATCGCACCGACAGCCGCGAATCGGGCAAGTCGAAGAGCAACGGGTCGAGCGGGACCAACGGGTCTTCGGGCACCGGCTCGTCGGAGAGCTCGGGATCGAGCGAGAAGTCCGGGTCCGCCGAGAAGTCCGGGTCCGCCGAGAAGTCCGGGTCCGCCGAGAAGTCGACCGGCACCAGTAGTTCCAGCTCGACCCCTTCCCCGGCGGCGGCGTCGTCCAGCTAGCTCGGCGGCTATCCACAACTGCGCCCGCGGCCGGCGGCCCTGGCGCCGCTCGCGCGCCTACCGTTGCGGCGTGACGGGACCTTCGCTGAACCCCTCGGTATGGCGGCGCCTCGCGGCGTCGCGCCCCGACTGGACCCGCACCGTGGTGGCCCGGCGGGTGGCCGCCGGCGGGCTCGTGGTGCTCGCCGGGATCGCGACGCTGCGGCCCGACCCGGGCGACGATCGCGCTCAGGTCGTGGTCGCCGCGCATGACCTCACCCCCGGCACCGCACTGGCCGCCGACGATCTCCGGCTCGAAACACGTTTGCATGCAACGATTCCCGACGGCTCAGCCGCCGACCTGAATGCCGTGGTCGGTGCGACACTGGCGGGCCCGGCCAGGCGCGGTGAAGTGCTCACCGATGTCCGTTTGCTCGGCAGCCGGCTGGCCGAGGCCGCAATCGGATCGAAGGTCGGCCCCGGCGCCCGCATCGTGCCGCTGCGCCTGGCCGACGGGGCCCTGCTCGACGTGGTCCGCGTGGGCGACGTCGTCGACGTGCTCGCCGCGCCGGCCGCCGATTCGCCGGCGACCGGGCAACCCGTCGGCAAGGTCGTGGCCACCGACGCCGTCGTGGTCCTCGTGTCGGCCGGACGAAAAGCCCAGGCCACCGAGGGCGACCGCGTAGTGTTGGTGGCGCTGCCGGCTCGCGTGGCGAACACGGTGGCGGGTTCGACGCTGGGTCAGGCGGTAACCCTCACCCTGCACTGAGTGCCCTCCCACCGTTCGGCGCGCGTGGCCCGCAGCAAACTCTGTCCAGTCCAGGAAGGACATCGTCAATGTTCACAGGATTCAAGGAGTTTCTCTCCCGGGGCAACATCGTCGACCTGGCCGTCGCGGTGGTCATCGGTACCGCTTTCACCGCATTGGTCACCAAGTTCACCGACAGCATCATCGCGCCGTTGATCAACCGGATCGGCGTCAACCAGCATTCGGACGTGGGCATCCTGCGGATCAGCATCGGGGGCGGTCAGACCATCGACCTGAACATCCTGCTGTCGGCCGCGATCAACTTCGTCCTGATCGCCTTCGTCGTGTACTTCTTCGTCGTCCTGCCCTACAACACGCTGCGCAGGCGCGGCGAGGTCGAGCAGGCCGACGACGCCCAGATCGTCCTGCTCGGCGAAATCCGGGACCTGCTGGCCCAGACCAACGGCGACTCGGCCGGCGGTACCGTCGGCGGCGTCGCGCGGACTCCCACCCCCGGCCACGGGCCGCGCGCGGACGTCGAGCCGCAGTAAACACGTGCGGCCGAGCCGGCTCAGATCTCCAGGCTCGACAACTGCCCGATGATCTGGGCGGCGAGGGGGTTCAGCGTCGCCATCCCGTCGCGCACCGCGTAGCGGGAACCGGCCAGGTTGACCACCAGCGTGCTTCCGGACACCCCCGCCAGACCGCGGGACAATCCGGCGTCGATGATCCCCGCGGACAGGCCCGAGGCCCGGAGCGCCTCGGCGATGCCGAGGATCTCCCGGTCGAGGATCTCCCGGGTGGCCTCCGGAGTGACGTCGCGCGGCGTGACGCCGGTGCCGCCGACCGAGACCACCAGGTCCACCCCGCCGATCACCGCCGTGTTCAGCGCGTTGCGGATCTCGACCTCGTCGGCCGCGACGGCCACGACACCGTCCACGACGAAACCCGCCTCGGTCAGCAACTCGGTAACCAACGGTCCACTGTGGTCCTCGTCCCCGTGCGCGGTGCGATCGTCGACCACCACCACCAGAGCCCGGCCCACCACCAACTCCGCACCCGTCTCCATGGGAGCAACCGTATATCCGAGCTCCGACAACGCCGCCGCGGGTTCCTCGACCCTCATCACTGATCCGCCTTGCCGAGCGTGACCTGGACGGTCCGGCTACCGCCACCCGCGGGATCCTCGAAGGTCAGCGAGATCTTGTCGCCGGGCGCCCTGGACCGCACCGCCGCGACCAGAGCGTCGGCGCTGTTGATCGGCCGGTCGTCGACCTTGGTGACGACGACGCCCTTGGGCACACCGGCGCTCGCGGCGGCGCCGCCCTGCACGACTTCCACGATCTTGGCGCCGGGGGAGCCCTTGTCGTTGGTCACCTGCACACCCAGCGACGCGTGCGACGCCTTGCCGCTGCTGATCAGCTCGTCGGCGATGCGCTTGGCCTGGTCGACCGGAATCGCGAAGCCGAGCCCGATCGACCCGCTCTGGGCATCCGGCGAATCGGCGCCGAGGGTGGCGATCGCCGAGTTGACCCCCACCAGCTGGCCGCTCATGTTGACCAGGGCGCCACCGGAGTTACCCGGGTTGATCGCCGCGTCGGTCTGGATCGCGTCCAGCACGGTGTTCTGGTTGCCGGCCTCCCCGGTCGTGGAGACGGGCCGGTTGAGCGCGCTGACGATGCCGGTCGTCACCGTGCCGGACAGGCCCAGCGGCGACCCGATCGCGACCACCGGCTGGCCCACCCGCAGATCCGACGACGAGCCCATCGAGATCGGGGTGAGCCCCGAGACGCCCTGGACACGGATCACGGCGATGTCGCTCGTCGGGTCGGTGCCGACCACCGTGAAGGACGCGGTGCGGCCGTCGGAGAACGTCACCGTCGTCTTCGGCGCCGGGTTGGCGGCCGCGGCGGGCTGTTTGGCCGGGCCCGGGCCCGCGGCGGCGACGACGTGGTTGTTGGTCAGGATGAGCCCGTCGGAGGACAGGATGATGCCGGAGCCCTCCTCCGACTGACGCCCCAGGTCGGTCTCGAGCATGACGACACTGGGCACCACCTTGGCGGCGACCTGTTCGACGCTGCCCGGCGGCATGTTGGCGGCCGGGACGCTGGGGGCGGCCCCGATGACGCGGCCGCCGTGGCCGCCGGTCGAGTGCGCGCCCAGCTCGACGACCGTGGCCGCGGCGCCGCCGATCCCGGCCGACACCACCGCGATGGCCAGCGCGCCGGCGGCCAGCAGGCCCCCGCGGGAGCGCTTCTGGCGTACCGGCGGGGGACCCATCGGCGGCAGCATCCCGGGCATCGGCCCCGCACCGGCAACGCCCGGGATCGGGCCCGCCCCCGTGCCGCCGGGGACGGCGCCCGGGCCACCGCCACCGAACGGGTCGTGGGGCCGGCGGTACTGCACCGTCGGCGACGGCCGGGACTGCGAATATCGCCAGTCGTACTGCTGGTTGTACGGGTGCTGTTGTCCCCGGGCGTAGGCGGAACCTGCAGGCTGGATGGGTGCGGTACGGTAGCCCGGCTGCTGCTGCGGCGGCGGTGGCGAATACCTCGGGTCATTCGTCATGTCGCTAAGTTCGCTCTTCCTCTGAATGTCGGCTGGTGTGGGCACGACTGGACCTGAATTCCAACAGTAACTGCACAACTACCTTGCGCGCGTGGACTGAGAGTCCACTGAGACAACGCTCGGCGATTCCCCAGAGTTCGCCGTGTTTCCCGGCGCGGACGCGCCCGGGCCGGGGTGGGCCTCGGGATCGTTGCCGCGCCCACCGGCGGCGGGCCCCGCGTAGGGTCCAACCGACATCGGCCGGCCGGGAAGCAGCACGTAGATCGCGGTCCCGGGGGGCTGCCCGCCCGGCACGGTGTCTTCGACGCGAAGCAACCCGCCGTGCTTGAGCACCACCTGTTTCACGATCGCCAGCCCCAGCCCCGAACCCGGCATGGCCCGCGCCGTCGTCGACCGATAGAACCGCTCGAACACCAGGCGGCGTTCCTGCGGCGGAATCCCCGGCCCGTAATCCCAGACCACGAGTTCGGCGTGTGCGGCGTCGAGCTGTCTCAACCTGACACCGACGTGCCCGCCCGGCGGGCTCCACTTGGCGGCGTTGTCCATGAGGTTCAAGGCCGCGCGCGACAACCCGGCCGAATCACCGTAGACCTGCCACGGGATGACCTCGACGTCGAACTGGATGTCGTTGCGCCGCCGCTTCACCCGCTCGAGGCTGCGATCCACCACCTCGGACATGTCCACCAGTTCGTGCACCACCTGCCCGGCGTCGTCGCGGGTGAGGTCCACCAAATCGCCGACCAGCGTGGACAATTCCTCGATCTGCGCGAGCACGTCGGCCCGCAGGTCCACCATCTCCTGCTCGGGCAGCCGCGGCACGCCGGGTTCCATCGAGGCCATCAGCAGCTCGACGTTGGTGCGCAGCGACGTCAGCGGCGTGCGCAACTCGTGCCCGGCGTCGGTCACCAACCGGGCCTGCCGCTCCCGCGACTCTGCCAGCGCCCGCAACATCAGGTTGAACGCCTCGGTCAGCCGGGCCAGTTCGTCGCTGCCGAACACCGGGATGGGCCGCAGGTCGTCGGTGCGCGCCACCCGTTCGGCGGCCTCGGTCAGCCGGGCCACCGGGCGCAACCCGGCTTTGGTGACCATGCCGCCGGACACCGCGGCGACCGCGACGCCGATGCCGCCGACGGTCAGCAACACCAGGCGCAGCTGGTTCATCACCGCTTGGGTGGGCTTGAGGCTCTTCGAAATCAGCAGCGAACTGCCGTTGGGCAGGTGGATGGCCAGTATCCGCTGATCGGACGCGGTGCGCCGCGACATGAGCAACTCACCGCGGATGACGGATTTCTCCGGCGCGCCGACCGGCAGCGTCTGACCCGGCAGCTGCGCGGTATAGATGGCGTGGCCCGGGTCCACCAGCATGGCGTTGACGTCGGAATAGGCGTTGCCCTCGATGGCCTTTCCCGGGTCGGCCGCCAGCGACCCGCTGGAGATCAGCATCTGCGCCCGGCTCTGCAACTGGTTGTCGATGTCGTTGTACAGCGCCGCCGATACCACCGCGTAGACGGTGAAGTCCATCAGGATGACGACCATCACACCCGTCGACATCGCCAGCAGCATCACCCGCCAGCGCAGGGACAACGAACTGGTCGCCGGCAGGGGTGCGCGCCGTCGCCGCGCGAACCGGATCATCGTCGGAATTGCCTCGTCACGGCGGCGTCTCCCGTAGCACGTAACCCACTCCGCGCACCGTGTGGATCAGCCGGGCTTCGCCGTCGGCCTCGGTCTTGCGGCGCAGATACCCGACGTAAACCTCCAGCGCGTTGCCCGAGGTGGGAAAGTCGAAGCCCCACACCTCCTCGAGGATGCGGCTGCGGGTGAGCACGCGGCGCGGGTTGGCGATCAACATCTCCAGCAGCGCGAACTCGGTGCGGGTCAGGCTGATCTGCCGCTGCCCGCGGGTCACCTCGCGGGTCACCGGATCCAGCGCCAGGTCGGAGAACCGCAGGGCGACCGACTCGGCGGCGTCGTCCTCGGGCTTGGTGCGGCGCAGCAGCGCGCGCATCCGCGCCAGCAGCTCTTCGAGCGCGAATGGCTTCGGTAGGTAGTCGTCGGCGCCGGCGTCCAGGCCGGCGACGCGCTCGGAGACCGAGTCGCGGGCGGTGAGCACCAGAATCGGCAGGTCGTCGCCGGTGCTGCGGAGCTGGCGACACACCTCCAGGCCGTCCAGCCGCGGCATCATCACATCCAGGACCAGGGCGTCGGGACGCTCGGTCGCGATCTTGTCGAGCGCCTCCACCCCGTCATGGGCGAGATCGACCGAATAGCCGTTGAAGGAAAGTGACCTGCGCAGCGACTCACGCACCGCGCGGTCGTCGTCGACGACCAATATGCGCACGGCCATCAGTGTCGTCCCGGCGCCTGAGAGCGGCCTGAGAGGCGCGCCGGGTGTCCGGCGGGATTAACGCTTGTCGAGATCGATCAGGCCGAGGCGGGCCGCCTTGAGCAGCCTCCGCGGCAATTTGTGCCGCTGACCTGCCACCGTGACGCCGACGAGTTCGGTCCGGGTGGCCTTCCACTGCGCGCGGCGGCTTCGGGTGTTGGAGCGCGACATCCTGCGCTTGGGTACCGCCATGGTCGGGCCTTACTCCTCATTGGGGTCATTGGGGTCAGTGGGGCTTCTGATGGGCATGTCGCGGCATGGCCGGGCGGGCCTAACGAGCGACGATCGCCCTCCAGGATAGTCGGTGGGCTCGTGGGCGCCAAAATGGGCCGCGCGCGCCGGTGCGGCAGCCTTGACGGGACACCGGCCGCACCGGCTAACCTACCGGTTGGTTGGTTGTGCTCAGCGGTGAGTCGAGGAACGGAGGGCGCCCATGGCCTCTGCTTCCGGTGCTCCCGTGCGGATCGCGAACTGCTCGGGGTTCTACGGCGACCGCCTGTCGGCGATGCGCGAAATGCTCACCGGCGATCCGGGCGCTCCGGTGGACTTCATCACCGGCGACTACCTGGCCGAACTCACCATGCTCATCCTGGGCCGCGACCGGATGAAGCACCCGGACCGCGGCTACGCCAAAACCTTCCTCACCCAGCTCGAAGACTGCCTGGGGGAGGCCCGCGACCGCGGGGTCCGCATCGTCGCCAACGCCGGCGGCCTGAACCCCGCCGGGCTGGCCGACGCCGTGCGCGCCCTGGCCGCGCGGTTGGGTATCGACGCCCGGGTCGCGCACGTCGAGGGCGACGACCTGGCGCCGCGCGCGGCCGAACTGGGGCTCGGCTCGCCGCTGACGGCCAACGCCTACCTGGGTGCGTGGGGCATCGTCGACTGCCTCAACGCCGGGGCCGACGTCGTCGTCACCGGGCGGGTCACCGACGCCTCGGTGACGGTCGGGGCCGCGGCCGCGCACTTCGGTTGGAGTCGCGGCGATTACGACCGGCTCGCCGGCGCCGTGGTCGCCGGCCACGTCATCGAATGCGGCGTCCAGGCCACCGGCGGCAACTACGCGTTCTTCACCGACGTGCCCGACCTGACCCATGCCGGTTTCCCGCTGGCCGAGGTCAGCGCCGACGGGTCGTCGGTGATCACCAAGCATCCCGGCACCGGCGGGCTGGTCAGCGTCGACACCGTCACCGCGCAGTTGCTCTACGAGATCGGCGGCGCCCGCTACGCCAACCCCGACGTCACCGCCCGCATGGACAGCGTCGAACTGTCCTGTGACGGGCCCGACCGGGTGCGCGTGAGCGGTGTGCGCGGCGAGCCGCCACCACCCACCCTCAAGGTGTCGCTGAACAGCATCGGCGGGTACCGCAACGCGATGACGTTCGTGCTCACCGGCCTGGACGTCGAGGCCAAGGCCGAGTTGGTGCGCCACCAACTGGAGTCCGCGCTCACCGTCAAGCCCGCCGAGCTGGTGTGGACCCTGGCCCGCACCGACCACGCCGACGCCGACACCGAGGAGGCCGCCAGCGCGCTGCTGCACTGCGTGGTGCGCGACCCCGCCCCCGCCAACGTCGGACGCCAGTTCTCCTCGGCCGCGGTCGAATTGGCACTTGCCAGCTATCCGGGCTTCCACGTGACCGCCCCACCGGCCGAGGGCCAGGTGTACGGGGTGTTCACCGCCGGGTACGTCGACGCCGCGAAGGTGCCGCACGTCGCGGTGCACGCCGACGGCACCCGCACCGAAATCGCTTGCGCCACGGAAACTCTCGAGTTGTCACCGGCCGACCCGCCGCCGTTGCCCGAGCCGCTTGGGGCCGGCCCGACGCGCCGTGTGCCGCTGGGCCGCATCGCCGGGGCCCGCAGCGGCGACAAGGGCGGCTCGGCCAATGTCGGGGTCTGGGTACGCACCGACGAGCAGTGGCGGTGGCTGGCACACGCTCTCACCGTCGAGGCGCTCAAGGAGCTGCTGCCCGAGGCGGCGGACTTCGCCGTCACCCGCCACGTGCTGCCCAACCTGCGGGCGGTGAACTTCGTCATCGACGGCATACTCGGTCAGGGCGTCGCCTACCAGGCGCGGTTCGACCCCCAGGCCAAGGGGCTGGGCGAATGGCTGCGCAGCCGTTACGTCGAGGTGCCGGAAGGGCTTTTATGACTCTGTGGAACACCCCGGAGCGCGAGCAGCTACGAAAGACGGTCCGCTCGTTCACCGAACGCGAAATCCTGCCGCACGCCGACGCCTGGGAACGCGCCGGCGAACTGCCGCGCGACCTGCACCGGCGCGCCGGGGCGGCGGGGCTGCTGGGCGCGGGCTTCCCCGAGGCGGTCGGCGGCGGCGGCGGGGACGGCGCCGACGCGGTGATCATCTGCGAGGAGGTGCATCAGTCCGGGGCCCCGGGCGGCGTGTTCGCCTCCCTGTTCACCTGCGGCATCGCGGTGCCCCACATGATCGCCACCGGCGACCCGCGCCTGATCGAGGAGTTCGTCCGGCCCACCCTGGCCGGCGAGAAGATCGGTGCCCTGGCCATCACCGAGCCCGGCGGCGGCTCGGACGTCGGCCACCTGCGGACCACCGCGGTGCTGCGTTCCGGTCCCGAAGGTGACCACTACGTCGTCAACGGCGCCAAAACCTACATCACCTCCGGGGTGCGCGCCGACTACGTCGTCACCGCGGTGCGCACCGGCGGCCCCGGCGCGGCCGGCGTTTCGCTGCTGGTGGTCGAAAAGGGCACCCCGGGGTTCGGCGTGAGCCGCAAGCTGGACAAGATGGGCTGGCGGTCCTCCGACACCGCCGAGCTGTCCTACACCGACGTGCGCGTGCCCGCGGCCAATCTCGTCGGCGCCGCGAACAGTGGCTTCGCCCAGATCGCGCAGGCGTTCGTCGCCGAACGCGTCGGCCTTGCCGCCCAAGCCTATTCGAGCGCGCAGCGCTGCCTGGACCTGACGGTGCAGTGGTGCCGCGACCGCCAGACGTTCGGCCGCCCGCTGATCGCGCGCCAGTCGGTGCAGAACACCCTGGCCGAGATGGCGCGCCGCATCGACGTCGCGCGCGTCTACGCGCACCACGTGGTGGAGCGCCAGCTCGCCGGCGAGACCGATCTGATCGCCCCGGTGTGCTTCGCCAAGAACACCGCCGTGGAGGCCGGCGAATGGGTGGCGCATCAGGCCGTCCAGCTGTTCGGGGGCATGGGATACATGGCCGAGTCCGAAGTCGAACGCCAGTACCGGGACATGCGCATCCTGGGCATCGGTGGCGGCACCACCGAGATCCTCACCGCACTGGCCGCCAAAACCCTGGGATACCAGGCATGATTTCACCGCCTCCGCCTCATCGCTTGGCTCTGCATCGTCGGCGGTGGTCATGACCGTGCTGCAGTCCGCGCTCGATCCACGGTCGCCCGCCTTCAGCGAGGCCGCATCGGCTTTGACCACCAAGCTCGAAGAGATCGACACCGAACTCACCAAAGCGCTTGCCGGCGGTGGTCCCAAGTACGTCCAGCGCCACCACGACCGCGGAAAGCTGACCGCCAGGGAGCGCATCGAGCTCCTCGTCGACCCCGACTCCCCGTTCTTGGAGCTCAGCCCGCTCGCGGCCTGGGGCAGCGCGTTCACGGTCGGCGCCAGCACGGTGACCGGCATCGGCGCGGTGTCGGGCGTGGAATGCCTGATCGTCGCCAACGACCCGACCGTCAAGGGCGGCACCAGCAACCCGTGGACATTGCGGAAGATATTGCGGGCCAACCAGATCGCATTCGAGAACCGGCTGCCGGTGATCTCATTGGTGGAATCCGGTGGGGCCGACCTGCCCACCCAGAAAGAGATCTTCATCCCCGGCGGCCAGATGTTCCGGGACCTGACCCGGCTGTCGGCGGCCGGGATCCCCACCATCGCATTGGTTTTCGGCAACTCCACCGCGGGCGGCGCCTACATCCCGGGGATGTCCGACCACGTGGTCATGATCAAGGAACGTTCCAAGGTGTTCCTGGCGGGCCCGCCGCTGGTCAAGATGGCCACCGGCGAGGAGTCCGACGACGAGTCCCTGGGTGGCGCCGAAATGCACGCCCGAATCTCGGGTCTGGCCGACTACTTCGCCGTCGACGAGCTCGACGCGATCCGCACCGGACGCCGCATCGTGGCGCGGCTGAACTGGCGCAAGCAGGGACCGGTCCCGGGGCCGGTGACCGAGCCGCGGTACGACGCCGAGGAGCTGATCGGCATCGTGCCGCCGGACCTGCGGATCCCGTTCGACCCGCGGGAGGTGATCGCTCGCATCGTCGACGGCTCCGAGTTCGACGAATTCAAGCCGATGTACGGCTCGTCCCTGGTGACCGGCTGGGCGCGGCTGCACGGCTATCCGCTGGGCATCCTGGCCAATGCGCGCGGCGTGCTGTTCAGCGAGGAGTCCCAGAAGGCCACCCAGTTCATCCAGTTGGCCAACCGGTCCGACACTCCTCTGCTGTTCCTGCACAACACGACCGGCTACATGGTCGGCAAGGACTACGAAGAGGGCGGCATGATCAAGCACGGCTCGATGATGATCAACGCCGTATCCAACTCCACCGTCCCGCACATCTCGCTGCTGATCGGGGCCTCCTACGGCGCCGGCCATTACGGCATGTGCGGCCGGGCCTACGACCCCAGGTTCCTGTTCGCCTGGCCCAGCGCCAAGTCCGCCGTCATGGGCGGCGCCCAGCTGGCAGGCGTGTTGTCGATCGTGTCGCGCGCCGCCGCCGAGGCGCGCGGACAGCAGGTCGACGAGGCGGCGGACGCGGCGATGCGGGCCGCCGTCGAAGGCCAGATCGAGGCCGAGTCGCTGCCGCTCGTCCTGTCCGGGATGCTCTACGACGACGGCGTGATCGACCCGCGCGACACCCGCACGGTCCTGGGAATGTGTCTGTCCGCCATCGCCAATGGCCCGATCAAGGGGACGTCGAACTTCGGCGTCTTCCGGATGTGAGCCCCATGGTCACCCGAGTGCTGGTCGCCAACCGCGGCGAGATCGCGCGGCGCGTGTTCGCCACCTGCCGACGGCTCGGCGTGAGCACCGCGGCAATCTACACCGACCCGGACGCCGCGGCGCCGCACGTCGCCGAGGCTGACGCCCGGGTGCGGCTGCCGAAGATCAACGACTATCTCAACCCCGTGGCCATCATTGCCGCTGCCCGCGCGACGGGCGCCGACGCGGTACATCCCGGCTACGGATTCCTCTCGGAAAATGCCGATTTCGCATTCGCCGTGCAGGACGCGGGCCTGATCTGGGTGGGGCCGCCGGTGCACGCGGTGCGGGCGATGGGTTCCAAGATCGAGTCCAAGAAGCTGATGGCGGCCGCGGGGGTGCCGGTCCTCGACGAACTCGACCCGGATTGTGTCACCGAGGCGCAGCTGCCGGTGCTGGTCAAGGCGTCCGCCGGCGGCGGCGGCCGCGGGATGCGGGTGGTGCGCGAATTGGCCGCTCTGCCCGGCGAAGTGGCGGCGGCCCGCCGCGAGGCCCAGTCCGCATTCGGCGATCCGACGGTGTTCTGCGAGCGCTACCTGCCCACCGGGCACCACGTCGAGGTCCAGGTCCTCGCCGACACCCACGGCACCGTCTGGGCCGTCGGGGAACGGGAATGCTCCATCCAGCGCCGCCACCAGAAGATCATCGAGGAGGCGCCCTCCCCTCTGGTGCAGCGCATACCGGGTATGCGGGACAAGCTGTTCGACGCGGCGCGGTTGGCGGCCACCGCCATCGGCTACGCGGGCGCCGGGACCGTCGAGTTCCTCGCCGACGATGCCGGCGAGTTCTACTTCCTGGAGATGAACACCCGGCTGCAGGTCGAGCACCCGGTGACCGAGGAGACCACCGGGCTGGACCTGGTCGAACTGCAGCTCGCCGTCGCCGACGGCGACCGCCTCGGCCCCGAACCCCCTGCCGCGCAAGGTCATTCGATCGAGGCCCGGCTCTACGCCGAGGACCCCGCGCAAGGCTGGCAGCCGCAGGCCGGCCCGGTGCACCGCATCGAGCTACCGGCGGTCCGGGCCGAGTTCGCCACGCTGGGCCATCGCACCGGCATCCGACTGGACTCCGGGGTGGTCGACGGTTCCACCGTGTCGATTCACTACGACCCGATGCTGGCCAAGGTCATCTCGTTCGCGCCCACCCGCCGGCAGGCCGCCCTGGTACTCGCCGACGCACTGGCCCGGGCCCGGCTGCACGGCGTGCGCACCAACCGCGAACTGCTGGTCAACGTGCTGCGGCACAACGCTTTCCTCGACGGCGCGACCGATACCGCGTTCTTCGACACCCACGGGCTGGCGGAATTGTCCTCCCCGCTCGCCGACGCCGGCACCGTCGGATTGTCGGCGATCGCCGCCGCGCTGGCCGACGCCGCGCACAACCGTGCGGTGGCCAAGGCCGTTGGGGTGCTCGGCTCTCTGCCCAGCGGCTGGCGCAACCTGGCATCGGGCTACCAGGTCAAAACCTTCCGTGATGCCGAAGGCGGCGAACACCGCATCGAGTACCGTTACACCAGAAGCGGATTGACACTTCCCGCCGACCCGTCGGTCCGGCTCGTCTCGGCCACGGCAGACGAGGTCGTGCTGGCCGACGAGCGCGGGGTCGCCCGCAGCTTCGCGGTGCGGCGCTACGGCTCCGACGCCCACGACGTCTACGTCGATTCGCCCAGCGGGCCCGTGCACCTGGTGGCGCTGCCCCGCTTCCCGGAACCGGGGTCGGCCGTCGAGCAGGGATCGTTGGTCGCACCCATGCCCGGCAACGTCATCCGGCTCGGCGCCGCCGTCGGCGACACCGTCACCTCCGGTCAGCCGCTGATCTGGCTGGAGGCGATGAAGATGGAACACACCCTCACCGCGCCGGCCGACGGCGTCCTCGCCGAACTCAACGTCAGCACCGGTCAGCAAGTCGAAGTAGGCGCCGTCCTGGCACGAGTCGACGCGCCCGAAGCAGAAGGAGATCCACGGTGACCGACACCAGCTTCATCGAGAACGAGGACCGCCGGGCCCTGCGCAAGGCGGTGGCCGAATGGGCGTCCAACTACGGCGCCGACTACTACCTGCAGAAGGCGCGCGCGCACCAGCACACCACCGAGTTGTGGTCCGAGGCAGGAAAACTCGGGTTCCTCGGGGTTAACCTGCCCGAGGAGTACGGCGGTGGCGGCGCCGGCATGTACGAGCTCTCGCTGGTGATGGAGGAGATGGCGGCAGCGGGCAGCGCGCTGCTGCTGATGGTGGTGTCACCCGCCATCAACGGCACCATCATCAGCAAGTTCGGCACCGAAGAGCAGAAGAAACGCTGGATTCCGGGCATCGCCGACGGGACGTTGACGATGGCGTTCGCGATCACCGAGCCGGACGCCGGGTCGAACTCGCACAAGATCACCACCACCGCCCGCCGCGACGGCGACGACTGGATCCTCAAGGGGCAGAAGGTCTACATCTCCGGGATCGACCAGGCGCAGGCCGTGCTGGTCGTGAGTCGCACCGAGGAGGCCAAGACCGGCAAGCTGCGGCCCGCGCTGTTCGTGGTGCCCACCGATGCGCCGGGATTCACCTACACCGCAATCGACATGGAGTTGATCAGCCCCGAGCGGCAGTTCCAGGTCTTCCTCGACGACGTCCGACTGCCCGCCGACGCGCTGGTCGGGGCCGAGGACGCCGCGATCGCGCAGCTTTTCGCGGGCCTGAACCCCGAACGCATCATGGGCGCGGCCAGCGCGGTGGGGATGGGCCGGTTCGCCCTGAAAAAGGCCGCCGACTACGTCAAGACCCGCCAGGTCTGGGGCACGCCGATCGGCGCGCACCAGGGCCTGTCGCATCCGTTGGCGCAGTGCCACATCGAGGTGGAGCTCGCCAAGGTGATGATGCAAAAAGCCGCCACGCTCTACGACGCCGGCGACGACATCGGCGCGGCCGAGGCCGCCAACATGGCCAAGTACGCCGCGGCCGAGGCCGCCACCCGCTCGGTCGACCAGGCCGTGCAGTCGATGGGCGGCAACGGGTTGACCAAGGAGTACGGCGTCGCCGCCATGCTGGCCTCGGCCCGGCTGGGCCGGATCGCCCCGGTCAGCCGCGAGATGGTGCTGAACTTCGTCGCGCAGACCTCGCTGGGCCTGCCCCGAAGCTACTGAAGCCCCGCCGATGGATCCCGTGGTCGAATTCACCGGTCCGGCAGAGACCGGAGGGCCATTCGCGAGGCTGACTCTCAACTCTCCGCACAACCGGAACGCGCTATCGGCCACCCTCGTCAGTCAGTTGCATCAGGGGCTGCGTACGGCCGCGGCGGACCCGGCCGTGCGGCTGGTGGTGCTCGGGCACGCCGGCGGCACCTTCTGCGCCGGGGCCGACCTGAGTGAGGCCGGCGGCGGCGACCCCCGTGGCGATCGCGAGCGCGGCGCAGCCGGGCGAAGCGGGTCGCCACCGTCGGCACGTGGCGATCGCGAGCGCGGCGCAGCCGGGCGAAGCGGGTCGCCACCGTCGGCGTACGACATGGCCGTCGCCCGGGCCCGCGAAATGACGGCGTTGATGCGGGCCATCGTCGCCTCGCCGCTGCCGGTGATCGCCGCCGTCGACGGGCACGTCCGGGCCGGCGGTTTCGGCCTCGTCGGCGCCTGCGACATCGTGGTCGCCGGCCCGCGCAGCACGTTCGCGCTGACCGAGGCGCGCATCGGCGTCGCGCCCGCGATCATCTCGCTGACGTTGCTGCCGAAGATGTCGGCGCGGGCCGCCGCCCGCTACTACCTCACCGGCGCGACGTTCCATGCCGCCGAAGCCGCGGAGATGGGGCTGGTCACGATGGCCGTCGATGACGTGGACGCCGCGGTGGCGGGGCTGATCGCCGACATCGGGCGCGCTTCCCCGCAGGGCCTTGCCGCATCCAAGGCGCTGACCACGGCCGCGGTGCTGGACGGCTTCGACCGCGACGCCGAGCGGCTCGGCGAAGAGTCGGCGCGGCTGTTCGTCTCCGAGGAGGCGCGCGAAGGCATGCTGGCGTTCCTGCAGAAGCGCCCGCCCAGCTGGGCGAATTCGCCAGACGCCTGACAGCGACGGTGCTCCCGCCCGTCCGCGACCGGGCACGCACGGGCGAGAAAGTTGCAGTTTCGCCAACCCTCTTGCAGCAAAACCTGGACGTCGTAGGCTCGTGGTGATGAGCAACCCGGCGCAACGCGACGCGAAGGACACGCGCGACGAATCGTCGCGCGCGGCCGACACCGATCGCATCCAGATCGCGCAGTTGCTGGCCTACGCGGCCGAACAGGGCCGGCTGCAACTCAAGGACTACGAAGAGCGCCTGAGCAAGGCGTACGCGGCGACCACCTACGAGGAGCTGGATCAGCTGCGCGCCGACCTCCAGGGTTGCTCGACGGTCAACCCGCGCCGGGGCGGCACCCCCAACCCGGCGCCCTCCACGCTGCTGCTGGCGCTGGTGAGCGGCTTCGAACGACGCGGCCGATGGAACGTGCCCAGGAAGCTGACCACCTTCACCCTGTGCGGCAACGGGGTGCTGGACCTGCGCTACGCCGACTTCACCTCGACCGAGGTCGAGATCCACGCCGTGTCGATCATGGGCATGCAGAACATCCTGCTGCCGCCGGAGGTGAACGTCGAGATCCACGGCCGCGGCGTGATGGGGGGCTTCGACCGGGCCGTCGTGGGCCAGGGCACCCCCGGGGCGCCGACGGTCCACATCCACGGCTTCTCCCTGTGGGGCGGCGTGGGTATCAAGCGCAAGGCCCGCAGCCGACGCCCCTAGCCCTGACCGTCAGCGGCGACGCCGGGACCGTAGGTAGTCACCCACCACGGCCGCGCCCAGCCCGTCGACGTCGGGCACCACGACCCGCCCCTCGACCCGCCGGGCGACCTGGTCGATGAACCGCGCCAGGCCGGGGTCGCTACCCAACCGGAAGATCGTCACCTGCGCACCGAGGCGGGCGATGTCGTCGAACCCGCGCACGGTCGCCGCGATGGTCCGCGGATGCGGCGGGTAATCGAAAAACACAGCAGAACCCGCATCCCCGTCGAAGTCCTCCAGGTGGGCGGTCGGCTCGCCGTCGGTCACCACCAGAACGACGGGCTGCGCGTTGGGATGCCGCCGCAGGTGCCGCCCCGCCAGCGCCAGCGCGTGGTGCAGGTTGGTGCCCTGCTCGTAGACTCCCTCGAGGCCCGTGAGCTCGGCGGCCGTCACCGTCCGGGCGTAGCGGCCGAAGGCGACGATCTGCAACGCATCCGCGCGGAATCGGGTGCATACCAGGTGATTGAGCGCCAGCGCCGTCTGCTTCATCGGCAGCCACCGGTTCTCCATCACCATCGAGAACGAGGTGTCGACCAGCAGCGCCACCGCGGCCTGGGTTCGGGCCTCGGTCTCGGACACCTCGACGTCGTCGACGGTGATGCGAATCGGGCCGGACGGGCCGTCCAGCGTCGCCGTCCCCGCCTCGCGCAGCACGGCGTTGGTCAGCGTGCGCGAGATGTTCCACGGCTCGGTGTCGCCGAACTGCCAGGGCCGGGTCGCGCCGGTCAGCTCCCCGGCCGCACCCGCGCGGCGCAGCTCACGCTCACCACGTCGACCCGAAAGTTGTTGGGCTACATCGCGTAACGCCGTCTCGCCGAGCCTGCGCATGGCCTTCGGCGAGAGCCGCCACTGGCCGTCGGAACCGCGGTCCAGGAAGCCCTGGTTGACCAGGGCGCGTTCCAGTTCGGCGAGGGTTCGGGCGTCGATGGCGGCCTGGTCGCCGAGCTGGCGGGCCAGCGCGTCGAGATCGACGTCGTCCATGGTGGCGCCCGGGTAGCTCTGCGACAGCTGCTCGGCCAGTTGCTCGAGTTCGGCGATGTCGGCCAGCGCCTGAGTGCCCTCGCCCATGCCGAACGGGTTGTCCCCGGAGAACTGCTCGGACCCGCTCCAGTCTTCACCCGGCCGCGCGGCCTGCAGATGGGCATCGAGCCGGTCCAATGCCTGCATCAGCGCCGGGGACCCGAACGCCTGCTGCGCCAAGGCATCCAGTTCGGCGCGCTGGTCCGGGCTCAGGCTGTTGCGGAAACGCTGCGCGGCGGCGGCGCGTTTGGCCAGCGAATCCAGCAACTCGTCGACGTTGCGCGGGTTATCCGGGAAGAACTCGCCGTGCTTGGCCATGAAGTTCTGGAAGTCTTCGGGCGTGTCCGCGCCGCGGGCGTGCTTGTCCAGCAGCCCGTTGAGGTCGTCCAGCATGTCTTTGACCCGCTGGCGGTCCTCGTCGGTGGCGCCCTCCAGCGCCTGCTTCATGCCGGCGAAACGCTGATCGAGCATCTCGCGGCCCAGCAGATCCTTGATCTGCTGGTACTTTTCGCGCGCCTCGCCGCTGCGCCAGTTGTAGTCGGACAGCTCCTGGACGGCCTTGGCCGGCGACGACGGCAACGCGTCCAGTTGCAGTTCGCCGAAGCGCGCGTCGTCGTCGAGCGCACGTGCCAGCGCCTTGCGCTCGGCCAGCACGGCCTCGTCGAGCAGCTCCTTGATCTGCTGCAAGGTTCCATCCAAGTTGTTGCGGCGCAACAACTCCCGCCTGCGCCGGTTCGCCTCGGCCGCCAGCCGGTCGGCCCCGGGCATGTTCTTGGTGCCGCGGCGCAGCAGTTCGGACAGCGCGCGGCGCGGCGAGGTGCCGGCCATGACGTCCTCACCGATCTGCTCGAGCGCCTCGCGCAGGTCCACCGGCGGAGCCAGGGGGTCGGGCCCCCCGGTGTACGCCGAGTAACGAAGCGAGTGCCCCCTGATCGGTTCAGCCATAAACGGTTTGGCCCTCCCCGGACATCTTGTCGATGCGCTTGGCCAGATACAGCGCCTCCAGCGCCAGCTCCAGCGCCGCGGCGCGCTCGCCCTCGGATTCGGCGCCGAGCTTGGTGGCGATCTTGTCCACGACGGGCAGCCCCGGCACAGCGGCCAGCACGTCCTTGGCCGACACTCGCTCGCCCGTCGTCACCGCCGAACCCGCCTCGACCGCGGCCACCAGCGAGCCGACGTCGATACCGCCCAGCACCCGCGACGCGGTGTCGGCGGTCGCGCGCCGCAGCAGGTGCTCGAGCACGGCCTGTTCGCGGCCCTCCTCACCGGACTCGAATTCCAGCTTGCCGCGCAGGACGTCGATCACCGTGCCCAGGTCGACGACGCGGGCCACCGGGTCGGTCTCCCCCAGCACCGCACCGCGATGACGGGCGGCGGCAGCCACCGTCTCGGCCGCCGCGATCGCGAACCGCGCCGACACCCCCGACCGCTGGTCGACCGAGTTGGACTCGCGCAGGTAGCGGGCGAAGCGCGCGATCACCTGCATCAGGTAGTCGGGCACCTGGGCGCTCAGATGCGCCTCCTGGGCGATCACGCCCATCTCCGCGTCGAGCTCACGCGGGTAGTGGGTGCGGATCTCGGCGCCGAACCGGTCTTTGAGCGGGGTGATGATGCGCCCGCGGTTGGTGTAGTCCTCGGGGTTGGCGCTGGCCACCACCAGCACGTCCAGCGGCAGGCGCAGCGTGTAGCCGCGAACCTGGATGTCGCGTTCCTCCATGACGTTGAGCATCGACACCTGGATCCGCTCGGCCAGGTCGGGCAGTTCGTTGACCGCCACGATGCCGCGGTGTGCCCGCGGGATGAGGCCGTAGGCGATGGTCTCCGGGTCCCCGAGGCTGCGGCCCTCGGCGACCTTGATCGGGTCGATGTCGCCCACCAGGTCGGCGACGCTGGTGTCGGGGGTGGCCAGTTTCTCGGTGTAGCGCTCGCTGCGGTGTTTCCACTCGATCGGCAGGGCGTCACCCAACTCGTCGGCCCGCCGGATGGATTCCGGCGTGATCGGCGTGTAGGGGTGCTCACCCAGTTCGGCCCCGGCGATCACCGGCGTCCACTCGTCGAGCAGGCCGACCAGCGCCCGCAGCAGCCGGGTCTTGCCCTGGCCGCGTTCGCCGAGCAGGACGATGTCGTGTCCGGCGATCAGCGCACGCTCTAGCTGCGGTAATACGGTGTCCTCGAAACCCAGGATGCCCGGCCAGACCTCGCTGATATCCGAGCCGGCGGCCAGCGCGGTCAGCAAATTCTCCCGGATTTCTTGCTTGACACCCCGTTCACGATGACCGGCGGCACGCAATTCGCCGACCGTGCGGGGCAGGTTGCTCGGTGCAGTCACCACTCCACGCTACGACGCGCGGCGACGTGCGTCATCCGATACCGCCCCGGGGGGATCCGCAGACCCTTGAGGACGCACGGCTCAGTGCGCGAAATGCCGGGCTCCGGTGAGGTACACGGTGACGCCGGCCTTGGCTGCCGCTTCGGTGACCTCGTCGTCGCGGACCGATCCGCCCGGATGCACTATTGCCTTCACGCCGGCGGCGGCCAGGGTCTCGAGCCCGTCGGGGAACGGGAAGAACGCGTCGGAGGCCGCGACCGCGCCGCGGACCCGGTCGCCGCCGCGCGCATTCCCTCTTTCAATGGCCAGCCGGGCCGCGTCGACGCGGTTGACCTGGCCCATGCCGACCCCGACGGTCGCGCCGTCGGCCGCGATCACGATCGCGTTCGACTTGACCGCACGGCAGGTCCGCCAGGCGAAGAGCAGATCGGTCAACGTAGCCGGGTCGGCCGGCGATCCGGTCGCCAGGGTCCAGTTCACCGGGTTGTCACCGTGGGCGTCGAGTTCGTCGCGCTGCTGCATCAGCAGACCCCCGCTCACCGGTCGCAGCTCAACGCCGCCGGTCAGCGGCTCGGAGGCCACCAGTACGCGGATGTTCTTCTTGCGCGTCAGCACATCGACGGCACCGGGCGCGTAGGCGGGCGCAACGATCACCTCGGTGAAGATGGTGCTCACAAACTCCGCCATCTCGACGCTCACCTCGGTGTTCGCCGCGATGACTCCCCCGAACGCGCTCAGCGGATCGCACTCGTGGGCCTTGCGATGGGCGTCGGCGACCGACACCGACGAGACGGCGATGCCACAGGGGTTGGCGTGCTTGATGATTGCCACGCAGATCTGCTCGTGGTCGAAGGCGGCCCGCCATGCCGCGTCCGCATCGGTGAAGTTGTTGTAGGACATCTCTTTTCCGTGCAGCTGCTCCGCCTGCGCCAGGCCCGGCCACGCGCCGGGATCGGCGTAGAGCGCCGCCTGCTGATGCGGGTTCTCGCCGTAGCGCAGCATCGCCGAGCGGCGCCAGCCGCGGCCGAACCACTCGGGGAACACGGTGGGCGGATGCTCGGGCGCCAGCGTCGACTGCATCCAGCTCGCGACCGCGATGTCGTATTCCGCGGTGTGCTGAAATGCCAGTGTCGCCAGCTTCTTGCGCTCGCCCAGGGTGAATCCGCCGTGCCGGACCGCGGCGAGCACGCCGTCGTACCCGAGTGGGTCGGTGACCACCGCCACGCTGGGATGGTTTTTCGCGGCGGCGCGCACCATCGACGGCCCGCCGATGTCGATCTGCTCGACGCATTCGTCGACGCTCGCGCCGGATTCGACGGTTTCGCTGAACGGGTAGAGGTTGACGACGACCAGTTCGAAGGCCGCGATCCCGAGCTGCTCGAGGGCGGCGGCGTGCTCGGACTTGCGCAGATCGGCCAGCAGGCCGGCGTGCACCCGCGGATGCAACGTCTTGACCCTGCCGTCGAGCACCTCGGGAAACCCGGTCAATTCCTCGACGCGTGTCACCGGGATCCCATTGTCGCCGATGGTCTTTGCCGTGGACCCGGTGGAGACGATCTCTACGCCCGCCGCGGTCAGACCCCGGGCAAGCTCTACGAGCCCGGTCTTGTCGTAGACGCTGATCAGCGCGCGGCGGATCGGCCTTCTCGCCGTTTCCCGCCAGTCGTCGGTGCTCATCCCAGGATCGCCTTTCGTCCGATCGTTGCCTGTCGCCCGGTCAAAGTCATGCCACCGGTTGCGATCGCGGCCACCACGTCCACCAAGAGCAGCCGCTCGGTGACTTTGATGCGTTCGTGCAACGTCTGTTCGTCGTCGCCGTCGAGTACCGGGACGGCGTGCTGCGCCAGGATCGGCCCGGTGTCCGTCCCGGCATCCACCAGGTGCACCGTAGCGCCTGTGACCTTCACGCCGTAAGCCAACGCGTCGGCCACGCCGTGCGCACCGGGAAACGCCGGCAGCAGCGCGGGATGCGTGTTGATGACACGGCCGTAGAAGCGTGAAAGAAACTGCGGCCCCAGGATTTTCATGAAGCCGGCCGACACGACGAGGTCGGGCGAGTGGGCGGTGGTGGCGTCGGTGATGGCGGTGTCCCATGCGTCGCGGCCGGGATGGTCGGCAAGCCGGGCGACGAATGCCGGTACCGGCGCCGCTGTGGCGATATCGACCGCGGGGCAGTCACGGTCGGCGCCGACGGCGACCACCCGGGCGGGGTAGTCGCCGGTGGCGGCCTCGAGCAGGGACGCCAGCAGCGAACCGGTGCCCGAAGCCAGCACCACCACTCGCGCCGGTGCGCTCGGGGGCACGCGGAGCGGTTCAAGCACACGCAGAGCCTAGTCGGACGACGATGCCGGCCGTGCATCAGCACGGCCGGAGGAGGAGCCCGACAATCCCACCCCGTCGGACGACGATGCCGGCCGTGCATCAGTACGGCTGATGCCCGGGCTCTTCGGGCGGTGCCACGTCGGTGTCCACCGCCTCGAGGGAGTCGGTGGAGTCGACAGAGCCCGCAGGCGCCACGGACCCGCCCTCCTCGACGCAGTCCGCGGCCGGGCCCTCGCTCTCGACGAGAAGCCCTGCGAAATCGGCCGGTTCAGCGGCCGTTTGGGCAGGCACGGGTTTAGGTTTGGCCCGCCGGGGCCGACGCCGGACGCCGCCGGCCAGCACGACCGTGATCCAGCCGACGACCGTGAACCAGAAGAGCACACCGATCGCCAGCGTGCCCTGGTCCACGCCGACCCCGCCGAAGTTGCCCAGCCGACCACTCGCGCCCAAGGCCAGCAAGGACATCACCGAAGTCCCCGCGATCGAGGCGACCAGCAGCTTGGCCGTCGCCGGGACCAGGGGCAGCGCATGCCGGGCGCACTGCTGGCCGACCGCCACGCCCGACGAGGCACCGATGATGAGCAGTGCCACCCATACCGGCCCGAGCGGCGGGGTGGGGGCCGCGGCCAGGATCGGCAACGCCGGGATGTCGCCGCCGAAGACGGTGAACGAACTGAACGTCGCGAAGCCGAGATGGGCACTGGACCCCACCGCGACCGCCGACGTCCCGACGATGACGTTGGGCGCGTACAACACCGACAGCGCGGTGAGGTTGAACTGCCCCCATATCGAATCGGTGATGCCGTAGAGCTCTTGCATCGTGGCCCAGTGCACAACCAGTGAACCCGCCGTCACCAGGCCGGACAGCCCGACCAGCGCCAGCACACCGGCCGCGGCCGCGCGCAGGGAGTCACCCAGCCACGGCGGCAGCGAGGAGACCGCCGACACCCGTGGGCCCACACGGGACCACACGCCGATCGCCGCACCGATGGCGTGCACCACCAGCACACTGACGAACGCGCGCAGCGCGTTGGGCGTCTCCAGCTCGGTGAGCACCGTCGACGCATCGTGGATCACCGCCAGCGCGATCGCCGCCATCAACAGGGGGCCGCCGAGCGCCGAGGCGACAACCCAGCGAACCACCAGCCACGACGAGTACGGAGATGTCGCCCGTGCCGTGCTGCGCGCGGTGCCCCAGACCATCAGCAGCACGGGCAACAGCGGCATCACGCCCAGCTCGTGCCCGCCGATGAAAACCGGTACCTGGTGAACGCCGAGCCACATGCTGGCGATGGCGCCCGGGGCGCCCGTCATGTCGCTGTTGGCGATCAGCAACTCGAGCAGCGTGAGGGCGGCGATGACGCCCAGCGCCACCACACCGGGTTCGAACGCGACCCTGAGAAGGTCACGCCCCTGACGGGCGCCCGCCGCCCGATAGTCCTCCACCCGTGTCACTCTGGGCGCACGTGCCCGACTAAGCGCGAGAACGCGCGGTCAGCCCGACGCCGGGCCAGAGGATGACGACGGCGACTGCTGCTGCCCCTGGTCGGGGGATTGCTGATCCCCGCCTTGGGAGGAGTAGTCGCCCGGGGCCGCCCCTCCCCGGGATCCGGCGCCCTCCGCACCGGCCATGGGCGGCGGGCTGAAGCTGGGAAAACCGGTCGGTGGCGTGGACGGACCCTGCGGCGCCGCGGATGGGGCACTGAAGGAACCGGATCCACCGGTCGACGCGCTCTGGGTGGGACTCTGGCTCGGCGAGTAACCCGCGCCGTATTGCTGCGATCCGTACCCGGGGGGCTGCTGGGGGCTGTGCGACTGGGCTCCGCCATGCTGGTGCGCACCCGGCTGACCGTAGTACCCGCCGGGCGGCTGCTGCGCGCCGTATTGCCCGTACGGCCCGTACTGGCCGTACTGGCCGTACTGCGCGTACGGGTCGTACTTGGGCCGCGGCGTCGGTGCGGTGACCACGCCCGCCTCCAGCAGGACCGCGAGGACCGCGGCGATCGCCTGCAGCGCGCTGCACGCCAGCAGGGGCCACAGGGCCCAGCCGATCTCGTAGCCGGCGGGCGTGTTGATCATCTCGGTGATCACGATCAGCGCACCCAGCACGGCGATCACGGCGACCACGCCCAGGTTTCGCTTCGCCTTGGGCAGCAGGGACACCGCGGCGAGCAGCGCGGCCAGCACCGACACGTCGACCGCGTAACCGGCGTCGCCGGCGCGTCCGCCCGCACTCGGACCGAGTTCGGCGCCGATGATGAACGTGGGACCGAAGTTCAGCAGATAGACCGCCAGGCCGAGTCCCACGACCGCGATGGTGAGGTAGACCGGAAGCTTGTTGTGGTCATCGGTCTTGGCGAACGACGGTGTGGCGCCCGGGTAGGAGCCGCCGGGCTGCGTGGGCGGGTAACCGGGGCTACCGGGCGAGTAGGTCATGACTCCTCCTGTTGCTTCCAGTCCGTCGCGGCGCCAGGCCACTGCTGCAATGCGGCGCCGTGCCGGCGCCCTCATCAACGCCGATTGCCCTGCACTCGCATCGCCCCGCGGTCGATCAACCACGCTAGCGCACGTTCGGGTTGCTGCGCCGCTACGACCGGCCCGTCGTCACGACCGTCCGCTTGCCCTGCACAGGTAGAACACGTTCTAATTCTCGGCATGGATTACGGGCTTGTGCTTTTCACCAGCGACCGCGGCATTTCCCCGGCGGCAGCCGCCAAGCTGGCCGACGACCACAATTTTCGGACGTTCTACGTGCCGGAACACACTCACATCCCGGTCAAGCGCGAGGCGGCTCACCCGACGACCGGCGACGAGTCACTGCCGGACGACCGCTATATGCGCACGCTGGACCCGTGGGTGAGTCTGGGCGCCGCGTGCGCGGTGACCTCGCGGGTGCGCCTGTCGACCGCGGTCGCGTTGCCCGTCGAGCACGACCCGATCACGCTGGCGAAGAGCATCGCCACCCTCGACCACCTGTCCGGCGGCCGGGTCAGCCTGGGCGTCGGGTTCGGCTGGAACACCGACGAACTCGCCGACCACGGCGTACCCCCCGGGCGGCGGCGCACCATGCTGCGCGAATACGTCGAGGCGATGCGGGCGCTGTGGACGCAGGAAGAGGCCGCCTACGACGGCGAGTTCGTCCAATTCGGGCCCAGCTGGGCCTGGCCCAAGCCGGTGCAGCCGCACATTCCGGTGCTGGTGGGCGCCGCGGGCACCGCGAAGAACTTCACGTGGATCGCGCGCAGCGCCGACGGCTGGATCACCACGCCCCGCGACTTCGACATCGACGGCCCGGTCAAGCAGCTGCAGGACATCTGGGCGGCCGCCGGCCGCGACGGTGCCCCGCAGATCGTGGCGCTGGACTTCAAGCCGGTGCCCGAGAAGCTGGCGCACTGGGCCGAACTCGGGGTCACCGAGGTGCTGTTCGGCCTGCCCGACCGCCCCGACGACGAGGTCACCGCCTACGTGGAGCGGCTGGCCGGCAAGCTCGCCGCCCTGGTCTGACGTGGTCTGACGCGCGAGCCCGCGTCCAGACGTAAACCGGCGCGAACCCGCCCGGCGTGCCGTGTGCGTGGTGTATGTGTCGCGTCGCGCCCGGCGCCGCGGTCTGGGGCCGCGTCAGGCGAGGGTGCAGCGGTTGCCGTAGTCGAAGGAGCGCACCCGCACCTCGCGCCCCAGCGGGTCGCCGTCGATGAGCAGCGCGATCAGTTCCTCGTCCTCGGTGGTGGACAGGAACCGGCTGCCGTCGTCGAGCCGGCCGACGATGATGCCGGTCGGGCGCCCGTCGTCGCGGCGGACCGTGTAGGTCTCGACGATGCCGCGACCGTCGGCGTTCTCGCTCACCGGCTGGGTCGGCCACGCGGCGACCTGCGCCTGCAACTGCGCGTTGCGGTCCGGCGTCCACGGGACCGGGGTGGTGGAGTAGACGCCGACGGAGTACTTGCTCAGGATGCCGCCGTTGGCACCGACGAGACCGAACCGGCCCGGCATCTTCCGCATCTGGGCGACGGTCTCGGCGACCGCGTGCATCGAGTAGTTGTTGCCGGCGCCGCCGAAGAACGGCAGGCCGCCGGTCAGGGTCAGGCCGCGAGGATCGTCGGGCGCGATGCCCATGCCGTCGCAGATGTTGAACACCGGCACCGGAAAGCAGCTGTACAGATCGAAGGTGGCGACGTCGTCGACGCCGATGCCGGCCATCGCGAGCGCCTCGCGCACCGCCAGGACGGCCGACGGGGAGCGACCGAGGTCCGGGCGGTCCAGCAGGGGTTGTTCCTCCAGGTCGGTGTGCCCGTGCAGGTAGACCCAGTTGTCCCGGGGCACCCCCAGCCGCCGCGCCGCCTCCACCGACATCAGCAGCGCGGCCGCACCCTGGTTGACCTGATCGCGCGCGACCATCAGCCGCGGGTAGGGCTCGGCGATCATCCGGTTGCTCTCGCTCACGGTGACCAGTTCGTCGACGCTGCGCTCGACCGGCGCTGCGGCGAACGGGTTGTTGGCGGCGATCTTGGTGAACGGCGCGAACAGCTCGGCCATGGTTCGCCGGTACTCGACGGGCCCCTGCCCGGTGCCGGCCCGGCGGGCGTTCTCCAGCAGCGCGTACTGGATCGGCGCGCTGGTCAGACCGTGGATGACCGTGTAGCGCGAGATCAGCTTCTCGATGCCGTGGCCGCGGTCTTCCAGGTCGCCGTCCACGGTCTCGGTGAAGTCCGGTTTGCTGTCGGACCGCGCGAAGTGCCGCAACGTGGACGTCGCGTCGGACCCGAAGACCAGGGCGACGTGCGAACGGCCCGCGGCGATCTCGGCGGCCAGCTCGCTGATCAGATGCTGCGGCCCCTGGCCGCCGACGACCTCGAGGACCGCCCGAGCCGGCCGCGCGCCGATGCGGCCGGCCACCGACCGCGGGTAGTTGTTCGACCGCCCCAGCACGGCCTTGGCGACCGGCCCGGAGATTTCGAACTGGCGCACACCGGCCACGGTGTCCACGGCCGCGGCCACCGCGTCGAGGTCGCCGCATGAGTCGACGAGGGCGGCGCGGGCCGCGGCGGCGGCCAGTTCGACCGGCGACATCGCCCGGTAGCCGGGGCCGTCGATGCGCTCGGCGGACTGGCCGACCCCCACGACGACGGGCGTGTGCGGATCGAGATTCATAGCGTAACTATCTACCGCACGACGGTGCGGGGTGCACACCCGGGCCGCCGGTCCGCGACGCTACAGGCCGCTCAGGATCTCGCGGGCCAGCGCCGCGGTCTCCGACGGGGTCTTGCCGACCTTGACGCCGGCCGCCTCGAGGGCCTCCTTCTTGGCCGCCGCGGTGCCCGAGGAGCCGGACACGATCGCCCCGGCATGGCCCATGGTCTTGCCTTCCGGGGCGGTGAAGCCCGCGACATAGCCGACGACCGGCTTGGACACGTGGGCCTTGATGTAGTCGGCCGCACGCTCCTCCGCATCGCCGCCGATCTCACCGATCATCACGATGATCTTGGTCTCGGGGTCCTTCTCGAAAGCCTCGATGGCGTCGATGTGGGTGGTGCCGATCACGGGGTCGCCGCCGATGCCGATGGCCGTCGAAAAGCCGAGATCGCGCAGCTCGTACATCATCTGGTAGGTCAGCGTCCCGGATTTGGACACCAGCCCGACGGGGCCGGATCCGGTGATGGTGGCCGGGGTGATGCCCGCCAACGCCTCGCCCGGCGTGATGATGCCCGGGCAGTTCGGTCCGATGATCCGCGTCTTCTCACCCTTGTCCAGGTTGTACGCCCACGCGTAGGCGGTGTCCTGGACGGGGATCCCCTCGGTGATGACCACCAGCAGCGGAATCTGGGCGTCGATGGCCTCGATGATCGCGTCCTTGGCGAACTTCGGCGGCACGAAGACGACGGACACGTCGGCGCCGGTCTTCTTCATCGCCTCCTCGACGGTGCCGAACACCGGCAACTCGACGTCGTTACCGCCGGCGTCCTTGTGCGACACCGTGGTTCCCGCCTTGCGGGCGTTGACGCCGCCCACCACCTGGGTTCCCGCCCTCAGCATGAGCGCGGTGTGCTTGGTGCCCTCGCCACCGGTGATGCCCTGGACGATCACCTTGGAATCCTTGTTCAGGAAGATCGACATGATTGGCTCCCTTACTTGTTCGCCAGCTCGGCGGCTTTGTCGGCGCCGGCGTCCATGGTCTCGGCCTGGATCACGAGCGGGTGGTTGGCCTCGGCCAGAATGCGGCGGCCCTCGTCGACGTTGTTGCCGTCGAGGCGCACCACCAACGGCTTGTCGGCCTCGTCGCCGAGGATCTCCAGCGCCTTGACGATCCCGGTGGCCACCGCGTCGCACGAGGTGATGCCACCGAAGACGTTCACGAACACGCTCTTGACCTGGGCGTCGTTGAGGATCACGTCCAGCCCGGCGGCCATCACCTCGGCCGAGGCGCCGCCGCCGATGTCGAGGAAGTTGGCGGGCTTGACGCCGCCGTGCTTCTCGCCGGCGTAGGCGGTCACGTCCAGCGTCGACATGACCAGGCCCGCGCCGTTGCCGATGATGCCGACCTGGCCGTCGAGCTTGACGTAGTTGAGGTCGTGCTCCTTGGCCTTGAGCTCGAGCGGATCGGTGGACGCGCGGTCCTCGAACTCGGCGTGCTCGGGGTGGCGGAAGTCGGCGTTGGCGTCCAGGGTGACCTTGCCGTCCAGCGCCAGGATCCGGGCCGGGTCGTCCTCGCCGCGCGAGGGGGTGCGTACCAGCGGGTTGACCTCGACCAGGGTGGCGTCCTCGGCGACGAAGAGCTCCCACAGCTTGGAGATGGTGACCGCGGCGGCGTCGAGCACCTCGGCCGGCAGGTGCCCCTGCTCGGCGATGGAGCGCGCGAACGCGAGGTCGACCCCCTTGACGGCGTCCACCGGGACCTTGGCCAGCCGCTCGGGCTTGGTGGCGGCGACCTCTTCGATCTCCATGCCGCCCTCGACCGAGCACATCGCCAGATACGTGCGGTTGGCCCGGTCCAGCAGGAAGGAGATGTAGTACTCCTCGGCGATGTCGCTGGCCTCGGCGACCAGCAGCTTCTTGACGATGTGGCCCTTGATGTCCAGGCCCAGGATGTTCTTGGCGTGCTCGTAGGCGTCCTCGGGCGTCGCGGCGTACTTCACCCCGCCGGCCTTCCCGCGGCCACCGACCTTCACCTGGGCTTTGACCATCACCGGGTGACCGATTTCGGTCGCGATAGTCTTGGCACCCTCGGCGGTGTCGGTCACCCGACCCGGCGTGGTCGGTACGTTGTGTTTGGCGAAAAGTTCTTTGGCTTGATACTCGAAAAGGTCCATGGGCTCACTGTCTTTGCTCGGCTTGCTGCTAGGCCTGTCCGTCGGCGGTAGCCGAATCGGCAACGCGCACGGTGGCAACGCGCACGGAGGCACTGTATCCACACCCCAAACGGGACCTGACGCCGCGTCCACCGATGTGGCGCAGGTCACGGCCTTTTCGGCCGCAGCCCCGAAGGTGAGCCAGATCACAAAATGAGGCGGATCGTGTCGCGAGGTTGCCAGTGGCTTCCGTCAACGGATAACGTCCGGGGGTCCAGATAACGTTATGGTCACGATACGAGGACGTTCCAGCTTGTCCCAGCACCGTTTAGCTCGTACGCCCGCCGCAACGGCCTCAGGTAACACGCACCGCAGGGTGGATCCACATCGCAACGAAGTGACCGAAATCCTGCCGCTCGACGGCTTCGACTTCGAGGCCCTGGATTTCGCCGACGACTTCGGAGACCTCGCCGAACTGGATTTCCGCGACGACTCCGCCTTCGACAACGGAGCGCGTGTCCTGCTGGCGCCCGAACTCGACGATCTCGACGCGAGCGACGACCTGAGCCCGCTGTTGCTCGCCGCCCCCCGCCGGCTTGACCTCCGGGTGCACATCGAACCCGGCGCCGAGATCAGGCACGTCCTGCGCCCCGAGGACCCCGACGCCACCCAGGTGATCCCGCTGGCGCGCCGCGGCGGCCAGCACCGCAAGCAACCCACCAGCGCGGCCCGGGGCCGCCTGCTCATCTCGGCGATGGCCGCCGGCGCGGCCGCCGCGGCGGCGCACACCGCGACCAGCCAGGCGGACACCCCCAGGACCACGGCCGTGCTCACCGCCAACGCGTCGTCGCTCACCGGCGGGGCCGGGGCCGGCACCACCCGGGGAGCGCAGGTGATCGCCGTGCAGCCCGCGGCAAACGTCGCCGTCCACAACGAAGAACTCGCCAAAGGCGTTGCCTTCGCCAATGATCGCGCCCAGCGCGAGGCGCGGTTGCAGCAGCCGCTCTACGTGATGCCGACGAGGGGCATATTCACCTCCAACTTCGGGTACCGCTGGGGAGTGCTGCACGCCGGAATCGACATCGCCAACTCGATCGGAACGCCCATCTTCGCCGTCTCCGACGGCGTCGTCGTCGAGGCCGGCCCGGCGGCCGGCTACGGCGCGCTGGTCAAGCTGCGCCACGCCGACGGCACGGTCACGCTCTACGGTCACATCAATTCGACGCTGGTCGGCGTCGGCCAGCGGGTGATGGCCGGCGACCAGATCGCCACCATGGGCAACCGGGGCAATTCGACCGGACCGCACCTGCATTTCGAGGTGCTGCAGGGCGGCAGCCAACGAATCGACCCGGTGCCGTGGCTGGCCAAGCGGGGCCTGAACCTGGCCAATTACACCGGTTGATCTGGTGAGCTCACCGAACGAACCCACCCGTCAGCGTCCAGCCGAGCCCGACGCACCGTCGTCGGACTCCGGGTCGCGGATCATCCGGCGTGCGCCCACCGGCCCGATACCCAGGGCACCGGGATCGCCCACCGGCCAGTTCGCCCCCCAACCGCCCCCGCCGTACCAGGCGGGGTCCGCCGCGGGGGGCCGGGCGGGATTTGCGGGTGCACCGGGCGATGCGCCCAGTGACCGGACCGCCGTCGCCGCGTGCGCGGTCAGCATCGTCAGCGGGTGGGCCACCTCGGTCGTGGCCACGGACCTGATCGCGGGCTGGTGGAGAACCGACCGGCTGTTCTGCATCGCGATCGCATTCCTCGCGCTGGTGTTCGCCGTCAGCACCGTCACCGGCGTGATCATGCTGCTGCAGCACCGGCCGCTCGGGCGGTACCTGATCGTGGCCGGCGCGGTCGTCGCGGTGCTCACCTATGGCGGCGTGTTCATCGCGGGCGCGCGCGTCGCGTGGATCGTGCATGCCCTCCCCTTGCTGCCGGTCGCCAGCGTGGTGCTGGCCATGCACCCGCGTACCAAGCACTGGCTGGAGGAATAGCCGCCCGCCGGTTTCCGCGAGCAGACGCAAAAGCCCCCCGACACGCCGAGCGTGCGGGGGCTTTTGCGTCTGCTCGCCAGCCCTACAGCTTGCTGATCGGGGCGTGGTTGTGCATCAGCTTCACCCGGCCGGAGCTGCCGAAGTCGATCAGCGACATCGCCGATTCACCGGCGCCGGAGACCTCCTCGACGCGGCCCAGCCCGTACTTGTCGTGGGTCACCCGGTCACCGGGCTGCAGCACCAGCAGCGGACGTTTGCCCGCCCCCGCGCGGGTCGGTGCCGCCCGCGGCGCACCGAACCGGCCGGCGCCGCTGACCGGCGCGCTGAATGACGGCGCGGGGGCGCTGCGCCGCCAGTCGATGAGCTCCTGCGGGATCTCGCGCAGGAAGCGCGATTCGGGGTTGAGCATCGGCTGTCCCCACGACGAGCGGACGACGGCCCGGCTCACGTACAGCCGCTGCCGGGCCCGCGTGATGCCGACGTAGGCCAGCCGCCGTTCCTCGGAGAGTTCGCTCGGGTCGTCGAGGGCCCGCATGTGCGGGAACATGCCGTCCTCCCAGCCGGTGACGAACACGACGGGGAACTCCAGACCCTTCGCGGTGTGCAACGTCATCAGGGTGACCACACCGGCGCCGTGCTCGGGGATCTCGTCGGTGTCGGCCACCAGGGACACCCGCTCCAGGAACGACGCCAGCACACCGGTGTCCGGCACGTCTTCGTCGTCCCGGGAGCGCGCCGACTCGTCGAGCGCGGCCGCGTTCGCCTGGTCGGTGCTGAATTCGTGGGCGACGCTGACGAGTTCGTTGAGGTTATCGAGCCGGGCCAGCTCCTGCGGATCGGTCGAGGACTCCAGCTCCCGGCGGTACCCGCTGCGCTCGAGCACCGACTCCACCAGCTCGCCGAGGTCGTCATCGAGGCGGCCGCGCAGCTCGTCGAGCATCTCGACGAAACCGGCGATCGCCTTCTCGGCGCGGCTGTTGAGCATCGGCACCCTGCCCTCGGCGGCAGCGACGAGCGCGTCGGCGAAGCTCGCGCCGGTGTTCTCGGCGTACACCGCCACGCAGGCCTCGGCCCGGTCACCGATCCCCCGCCGCGGCGTGTTCAGGATGCGCCGCATGCTGACCGCGTCACCGGGATTGTCCAGCACCCGCAGGTAGGCGACGATGTCGCGGATTTCCTTGCGCTCGTAAAACCGCACTCCCCCAACGACTTTGTAGGGAATCCCGGCGCGGATGAACACCTCTTCCAGCGACCGCGACGAGTTGTTGGTGCGGTAGAACACGGCCACGTCGTTGTAGGCGATGTCGCCGCGATCGACCAGGGCGTCGATCTCCTCGGCCACGAACCTGGCCTCGTCGTGCTCGTTGTCGGCGACGTAGCCGACGATCAGTTCCCCGGCGCCGGCGTCGGTCCACAGCCGCTTCTCGCGCCGACCGGAGTTGCGCGCGATCACCGAGTTGGCCGCCGACAGAATGTTCTGCGTGGAGCGGTAATTCTGTTCCAGCAGAATCGTTGTGGCGTCCGGGTAGTCGCGTTCGAAGTCCTCGATGTTGCGGATGGTGGCACCGCGGAACGCATAGATCGACTGATCGGCATCACCGACCACGCACAGCTGAGCCGGCGGCAGGTCATCGGGTGACGCCCCGCCGTCGCGGCCGACCAGTTCCCGCACCAGCACGTACTGGGCGTGGTTGGTGTCCTGGTATTCGTCGACCAGCACGTGGCGGAACCGCCGCCGGTAGTGCTGGGCGATGTCGGGGAAGGCCTGCAGCACCCCCACGGTTTCGCCGATCAGGTCGTCGAAGTCCAGCGCGTTGGCCGCCCGCAGCCGCCGCTGGTATTCGGCGTACACCGCGGCGACGGTGTGCGCCAGATCGTCGGAGGAGTCCGACAGTTTCGCGAGATTGTCCAGGGCCTGCGCGGGCTCGATCAGCTCGTTCTTCAGGTTGGAGATGGCGTTGGCCAGCAAACGCGGCGAATAGCGCTTGATGTCGAGCCCCATGTCGCGGCCGATCATCTGCAGCAGGCGGCGCGAGTCGTCGGCGTCGTAGATCGAGAAGTTGGAGTTGAGCCCGGGGATCAACGACGCCTGGTTGCGCAGGATGCGTACGCAGGTGGAGTGGAAGGTGGACACCCACATGGCCCGGGCACGGTTGCCGACCAGTCCCACCACCCGTTCGCGCATCTCGGCGGCGGCCTTGTTGGTGAAGGTGATCGCCAGGATCTGACCGACGCCGGCGCCGCGCGCGCCGATCAGGTAGGCGATACGCCGGGTCAACACCGCCGTCTTACCCGAGCCTGCGCCCGCGACGATCAGCAGCGGCGAACCCTCGTGCACCACCGCCTGGCGCTGTTGCGGGTTGAGGCCGTCGAGCAGGTGGTCGGCTTCGGGGGCGGGCTTGGCATCGGTTGCGTGCACAGTCATGACGGTCCGAACTTACCGCCGCGCACCGACACGGCGGGGCCAGGCCGCGCGCCCCGACGGTGAACGGCGACGAACGCGGCGGGCCGCGCCGTGTCGCCGCGGGTGTGGAGAGGATTTTGCCGGGCGCGGCCCCGGGTGGCACACTCGATCGGTGATCAGCGCGCAGCGTCCTCGGTGGCCCTCCGACCAGGAGTGGGTAAGCCGATTTTGCTATGGGTACCGGCCAGCGGTGCCCGTGGTGTAGCTGCCTTCGCAGAGCCCCGTGGTCCGCTTCGGCGATTCGGGGCTCTTCTCTTTTGTGAGGCCCGATACCGGATGAGACCAGAACCCCCACCTCACGAGAACGCGGAGAAAGCAGAGATGAACACCGAGATGGCCGTCGGCCGACCAGTGGCCGACATCGAGCAGTTGCGCGCGGAGATCGACCGCCTGGACGCCGAGATCCTCGCCGCGGTGAAGCGCCGCGCCGAAGTGTCCCAGGCGATCGGCAGGGCCCGCATGGCATCCGGGGGCACCCGGCTGGTGCACAGCCGCGAGATGAAGGTCATCGAACGCTACAGCGAACTGGGCCCGGAAGGTAAGGACCTGGCGATGTTGCTGTTACGCCTGGGCCGAGGCCGGCTCGGCCATTCGTAACCGCTGGTTCGCCGCGAATTTCCGCGGCGCTCCGGCACATTAGAGGCCGGAACCAGCGGTGGCTCCGGCGCGTCGGACGGCACTAGGGTCGAACCATGACATCCCTGCAATCCATCCCCGACATCACCGCCACCGAGGCGTGGGACGCCCTGCGCAGGCATCACGAACACATCGGCGATGCCCACCTGCGCCGGCTCTTCGACGACGACCCCGACCGTGGGCGCGAACTCACCGTCACGGTCGGCGACCTCTACATCGATTACAGCAAACATCGTGTCACCCGCGAGACGCTGCGGCTGCTCGTCGATTTGGCCCGCGCCGCCCACCTCGAGGAGCGCCGCGACCAGATGTTCGCCGGCCAGCACATCAACACCTCCGAGGACCGCGCGGTGCTGCACACCGCCCTGCGGCTCCCCCGCGACGCCGAACTGGTGGTGGACGGCCAGGACGTCGTTGCCGACGTGCACGCCGTGCTCGACGCCATGGGGGACTTCACCGACCGCCTGCGCAGCGGCGAATGGACCGGCGCCACCGGGAAACGCATCAGCACCGTCGTCAACATCGGCATCGGCGGATCGGATCTGGGACCGGTGATGGTGTACCAGGCGCTGCGCCACTACGTCGATGCCAGCATCTCGGCGCGTTTCGTCTCCAACGTGGACCCCGCCGACCTGACCGCGACCCTGGCCGACTTAGATCCGGCCACAACGCTTTTCATCGTCGCCTCGAAGACGTTCTCCACCCTGGAGACGCTGACCAACGCGACGGCCGCGCGCCGCTGGCTCACCGACGCCCTCGGCGACGCCGCGGTGTCCAAGCATTTCGTGGCCGTATCCACCAACAAACGACTGGTCGACGAGTTCGGCATCGACACCGCCAACATGTTCGGGTTCTGGGATTGGGTCGGCGGGCGTTACTCGGTCGACTCGGCGATCGGGCTGTCGGTGATGGCCGCCATCGGGCGTGCGGCATTCGCCGATTTCCTGTCCGGATTCCACATCGTGGACGAGCATTTCCGGACGGCGCCGCTGGAGTCCAACGCGCCCGCGCTGCTCGGCCTGATCGGCCTGTGGTATTCCGACTTCATGGGCGCCCAATCACGCGCCGTGCTGCCCTATTCCAATGACCTGTCCCGTTTCGCGGCCTATTTGCAGCAGTTGACCATGGAGTCCAACGGCAAGTCGACACGCGCCGACGGCACGCCCGTCACCACCGACACCGGCGAAATCTTCTGGGGCGAACCGGGAACCAACGGCCAGCACGCGTTCTACCAGTTGCTGCATCAGGGCACCCGGTTGGTGCCGGCCGATTTCATCGGGTTCAGTCAGCCCCTCGACGACCTGCCCACCGCCGAAGGCGACGGCAGCATGCACGACCTGTTGATGAGCAATTTCTTCGCTCAGACCCAGGTGCTGGCGTTCGGTAAGACGGCCGAGGAAATCGCCGCCGAGGGAACGCCCGAGGATGTCGTGCCGCACAAGGTGATGCCCGGCAACCGGCCGTCCACCTCGATCCTGGCCGACCGGCTCACGCCGTCGGTGCTGGGCCAGTTGATCGCGCTCTACGAGCACCAGGTGTTCACCGAGGGCGTCGTCTGGGGCATCGACTCGTTCGACCAGTGGGGTGTGGAACTGGGTAAGACGCAGGCCAAGGCGTTGCTGCCGGTGCTCACCGCCGACGCGGCCCCCGATCCGCAGTCGGACAGTTCGACCGATGCGCTCGTTCGTCGGTACCGCGCCGAAAGAGGGCGCGAGGGCTGAGGTTTCGCGCGAGCGCGCAGTGCCGACCGAGTCTTCAGCGGCTTCGGTCGATGAGGCCGGAGCCGAGTCGCCGCACGAAGGCGCGCAGGCGTTCGGCGGTCGCGGTCTGTGGATCTTCGAGGTGCAGCTGCAGCAGTTCGCGCCCGGCGGCGTGCAGGATCCGGGCGGTGTATTCGGGCTCGCGCAGCCGGGGTTCCATGCGCAGCAGTTCGCGCACGAAGAACTCGATCACCACGGCCTCCGATCGGGCCAGGCGGTCATAGAGCTGCGGTGGAGCGCCCTGCGGCGGGAACAAGAACAGCCGCCACGTTGCCGGGTGGGCGTCGACGGCGGCCAGCACGCCGTCGAACGCGAGCACGAGCGACTGGTTTTCCGCGGCATCGTCGAGCCCGGAGATCGCCTCGGCGAATTGGTCGCCGGCCCGTGCCGCCTCTCGCTCGATCAGTTCGACGAACAGCCCCGCCAGATCCCCGAACTTCTGATAGATCAACGACCGGTTGACGCCGGCCTCTTCGGCGATGCGATTCGGTGTCGCCGCGTGGAACCCTTCGGCGTCGACGATCGCGTGCGTGACGTCGAGAATCTGTTCGCGCCGTCCCGCGGCGGTCATCCGGCGCTTCGGGACGTCCACGGTGGTCACCCTTGACAGCATAACTAACAAGTTGTGAGTATTACTCACAACTTGTTAGTCAGCCGGAGGTCACCCGCCATGCCGAGGGTCGCGTACTACCCCGAACTCGCCCAGCGGGTCCGAAGCCAGCGCGATCTGCAGCCCGACCTGTACGGGGACTTCGACTTCGACCGGCAGCCGGAACGCCTGGCCACCGAGCCCGACGCCGAGTCGGCCCTGCCCGCCTGGATCGCCGAGCGGTCGCGGATCCTCGCCGACGACCGCGTCGTCGAGTTGATGAGCACGGCCACCCTGCTCGGCGACGTCGTGGCCGATCCCTATGCCGCGCTGATGGCCACGCACAGCGTCACGCAACTGATCGACATGCTCAAGACGGCCTGCCGCGAGGGCATCGAGGCCGTGCCCGGCGCGCCCCCCGAACTCGCGGCGTTCATCGCCGCCATGGAGGCCACCCCGGAGTGGATCGACTTCGACCTGGTCCGTGAGGGCGCCCGCCAGGAACGCATCCCGGCCGCCCTGCTGGCGCCCTTCATCACGCGGGGTGCCTTCGTCGCGACCTTCACCAACACCTATGCCGCGCTGCCGATGGCCCTGACCGGGGCGCTCTCGGGCAAGCGGGCCGCGCGGCGGGTCAACGAGACGGCCAGTTTCTTCGCCGTCACCACGCTCCCCGGTGCGCTGGACCGGCACGGCCCCGGATTCGAGGCGGCCGCCATGGTCCGGTTGATGCACTCGATGGTCCGCTACAACGCCCTGAAGAAATCGGACAAATGGGACAAGGCCGTCTACGGCATGCCGGTGCCGCAGGTCGACCAGATGCCCGCCGGAATGATCGGCCAGTATCTGTTGGCCCACAAGGCGGGCCGGCAGGGCCGGACCGAGTTCACCGCCGCCGAACGCGCCGTCGTCGAATTCGCCAGGTACCGCTGCTTTCTGCTCGGCCTGCCCGAGGAACTGCTGCCCTCAGAACCCGCGGACATCGTCCACGTCATGCACGCGCGCTCGGCACTGCTGCGCCACGGGTTCGACACCATCTGCCAAGAACTCGTCCGCGGCACGATGGCGGCCTATCTGCGCCCCGACACCACCCTGTTCGACCGCTGCGCCGATGCGGTCGAGAAGAGCTTCAGCAAGCTCACCTTCGTCCGCACCTTCTGCAATGGCGATCGCGAGATCGCCGCGGCAATGGGCGTCTCACTCGAGGCGGCGGACCTGCTGCGCATCGCGCTCACCACGCCGTTCATCCTCGGACGCTTCACCGCCGTGAGCCACGCCAGCCGCATCCCCGTGCTCCGGGACATCACCGACGCGTACGTCATCGGGCTGCTCAAGCTGCGGCTCGCGACCTACGGGAAGCCCGAATTCACCACCGATGCATCGCATTACACGCCGGTCGCCCGCTAACAAACCACCGGCGAGCAGACGTAAAAGCACCTCGACACGCCGGGTCCAGGGGTGCCTTTGCGTCTGCTCGCGGTCAAGAGGCTAGGCGAAGAACTTCGTCAGCGGGGGCGGCAGGATCCGCATCAGTTGGACCAGCGGCGCCCACGGCCACCACGGCACCGCCGCCCGACCGGGTTCGCGCTCGATCGCGTCGACCAGCGCCTTGACGCCGGTTGCGTTGTCCACCATGAACAGTGTGCTGTTGGACCTGGCCGTCATCTCCGACTCGATGTAGCCGGGCTCGATCACCGAGACCTTGATGGGCCCGCGGCGGTATTCGGCGCGCAGGGATTCACCCAGGGAGCGCATTCCGGCTTTGCTTGCGGCGTAGGAGGCCTTGACCCCCGGCACGCCCCTGGCGCCCAGGACCGAGGAGATCAGCACCAGATGGCCCGAGCCGCTCTTGGCGAACATCTCCAGTGCCGTTTCGATCTGCACCAGGGCGGCAACCAGATTGGTCTCGAGGGTCGCCTTGTTGGCCCACACCTTGCCGGAACCCAGCCGGGCGCCCTTGCCGATGCCGGCGTTGACGATGACGCGGTCCAGGCCGCCCAGCTCGTCGGAAAGTTCGCCGAAGACCTTCGGCACCTGCTCGTGGTCGTTGACGTCGAGCGCCGCGACCGCAACCGTTATTCCCGGATACTGTTGTGACAGTTCCGCTTTGAGCTCGTCGAGCCGCTCGGTGCGGCGAGCGCACAACGCCAGGTCGCGGCCCTTGGCCGCGAAGGAACGCGCCATGCCGGCGCCCAGGCCGGAACTGGCTCCCGTGATCAGGATCTTCTGACGAGTCACCTGGGCAGCATAGCGACTACTTCAGCAGCCGCGACATGCGGCGGTCGGCCAGCACCTTGCCACCGGTCTGGCAGGTCGGACAGTACTGAAAAGACTTGTCCGCGAACGAGACCTCACGCACAGTGTCCCCGCATACCGGACACGGCAGCCCGGTGCGGGCATGCACCCGCAACCCGGAGCGCTTCTCCCCCTTCAGCATCGCGGCGCCCTGTCCGACGGAGCGACCCACCGCGTCCGTCAAAACCGACACCATCGCGTCGTGCAGGGTGGCCAACTGCCCGGCCGACAACTTGCCGGCCGTCGCGAACGGCGAAATCTTGGCGACGTGCAGGATTTCGTCGCTGTAGGCGTTGCCGATGCCGGCGATAACCTTCTGGTCGGTGATGACCGTCTTGATCCGGCCGGTGTTGCCGGCCAGCGCCCCCGCCAGGTCCCCGGGACCCAGTTCCAGCGCGTCCGGGCCGAGGGTGGCGATGCCGGGCACCGTCTTCGGGTCCTCGACCAGCCACACGGCCAGCCGCTTCTGGGTGCCGGCCTCGGTGAGGTCGAAGCCCGGCGCCGCCCCGGGTGTGCCCAGATGGACCCGCAGCGCGATCGGGCCCCTGCCCGGCCGCAGGGGCGCGGCGGCCGGCTTGTCGGACCAGCGCAACCACCCCGCCCGCGACAGGTGGGCAACCAGCCACAGGTCCCCGGCGTGCAGCCCCAGATACTTGCCCCACCGGTCGGCGCCGAGGACCGTCTGGCCGTGCAGCGCGCCGATCGGCGGGTCGAACGTCTTCAGCACCGAGAACGCGGAGACGTCGACGCGGCCGACCGTCAGACCGACGGCATTGCGCCGCAGATGGTCGACCAGCGCTTCGACCTCGGGCAGTTCGGGCATTTCTTCAGTCTGCCGCCCGGAGCAAATAGGTGTCCATGATCCAGCCGTGCCGCGCGCGGGCCTGCGTGCGCAGGGCCGCGATGCGCGCACCGACCTCGCCGACGGTCCCGGCGACCAGCAGCTCGTCGCCCGTCCCGAGATAGGCGCCCCACCAGATCCGGGTGTGCGCGGGACACGTCTGGAACGAGCAGTCGGCGTCGAGCATCACCACCGCCGAGCCCGACATGCCGTGCTTGCGCAGCTGCCGGCCGGTGGTGATCAGCACCGGCTCGCCGACCTCGTTGAGCGGGATCCGGTGCCGGGCCGTCAGCGCCTGCACCGCGGTGATTCCCGGGATGACGTCGAAGCTGAACTCGACGTCGGCAGCGACCGCGTCCAGGATCCGCAGGGTGCTGTCGTACAGCGACGGGTCTCCCCACGCCAAAAAGGCCCCGACGCCGTCGGGACCCAGCTCCTCGGCAATGGCCGCCGACCAGATCCGCGTGCGGGCCGCATGCCAGTCCGACACTGCCTCCCGGTACTCGCCGTCGGCGGCGCGCTTCGGGTCGGCCAGCTCGACGAAGCGGTAGCCCGGCTCGCGGATGAACCGGGTGCAGATCTCCCGGCGCAGGGCCACCAGGTCGCTCTTCTGTTCGCCCTTGTCCATCGCGAAGAACACCTGGGTGTCGTTGAGCGCCTCGATCGCCTGGACGGTGACGTAGCCGGGGTCGCCGGCCCCGATGCCGATCACGTGAATGTGCCGAGTCAACAGACCCTCCTCGTTGCTTGGATCCCCTCCTCGTTGCTTGGATCCCCTCCTCGTTGCTTGGATCCCCTCCTCGTTGCTTGGATCAGAGTGCCGAATCGAAACCTCGAAGGCCTAGTCGGGACCGTAAGTACCCGGTACCATGGGTACCGTCTGAAGAGCCCGATGAAGGGACAGCAGCGATGACCAGTGCGGTGAGACCAGGCACGCCGACCCGGGAGGAGTTCTCGCAGCGGTTACTCAAGGGCTCGGTCAAGAAATCCTACGAACCCGTCGTGGACATCGACTGGGACGCGCCGCTGGACCCCGACAAGTTCTACCTGCCACCGCGTTTCGTGTCCCTGTACGGGACGCCGATGTGGGACGAGATGACTCGCGGGCAACAGATCGAGCTGTCCCGCCAGGAGCTGGTCAACACGTTGTCGGCGGGCATCTGGTTCGAGAACATGCTCAACCAGTCGCTGCTGCGCACGATCCTGCACGAGGACCCCACCAGCTCCTCGACGCACTACAAGCTGACCGAGCTCGGCGACGAGACGCGGCACATGGTGATGTTCGGCAAGGCGATCGAACGCATCGGAGCCAAGCCCGTGCGCCCGCGGCTGTTGCAGCGGATGATCATCAACGCCTTGCCGCTGGCCTTCCAGCACGGCTCGACGCTGTGGGTGGCGGCCCTGATCGGCGAGGAGATCTTCGACTCGCTGCAGCGGCAGATGATGGACGACCCGGAACTGCAGCCGATCATCCAGCGGCTCATGCGCATTCACGTCACCGAAGAGGCCCGCCACATCCAGTTCGCCCGCGACGGCGCCCGCAAGCGGGCGCAGACGATGCCACGGTTCAACAAATGGTTCATGGCCAACATCAACGGGCTGGGCGGGTACTTCTTCCGCTACCTGTTCACCAACCCGATCCCCTACGCCCGGACGGGCCTGGACGCCAAGCGGGCACGGGCGATCGCGCGCAGCAGCCGGCACAGGCACGAGGTGCAGGTGTCGGGCTTCGCCCCGCTGGCGGCGTTCCTGAGCGAGGTGGGCCTGCTCGGTCCGCTGGCGCGGCGCGGATGGAAGCGCACCAGGTTTCTGTGACGCGCGAGCCCGACCGCCGTGTCGCCGTCGTCGGCGCGGGTGCCGCCGTCGCGGCGCTGGCGGCCGCCGGAGTCACCGACGTCCTCGAGCTGGACGCCGGCCGCGTGGTCAGGTCGGTCTTCGACGAGGCGAGCGCCACGTGGTCGCTGCACGCGGCCACCGGTGAGGTGGTGCGGGCCCGCGTCGTGATCGCCGCTCGCGAAGCCCTGCTGGCCCCGTGGGTGCCGGAGCTGGCGGGCCGACACCTGTTCCGCGGGGTGTCGTTTCCCGCCGCCGGGTGGCACCCCGATTTCGATCCGGCCGGCAAACGCATCGCATTCGTCGGCGCCGACTCCGTCGCCGGCCACCACATCGGGCTGCAGGTGCGATCGGCATCGGTCACCGTCTTCGCCCACGCGCCGCGCCGCATCGTCCCTGAGCTGCCACTGCCCTCGACCCGCGCCAAACGCTGGCTGCGGCGACGGCTGCGGCCGGGCGCAAACCACGGCGAATCCGGGCCCGCGCTGGTGGCAGCGGCGATCGAGGCCGTCACCGCCTCGGGCATCCGCACCCGCGACGGCGTCGACCACCCCGCCGACGCCATCGTCTACGGCACCGGGTTCACCCTCGCCCGCCCGGACGCCGGCGAGTCACTCGTCGGCGCCGGCGGCTTGACGCTGCGGCACGGCTGGGCCGACGGCACGGAACCCTACTTCGGGGTCGCCACCCACGGCTTCCCCAACTACTTCCTCCTCGGCGGGCCCGATACCGGCGCGCAGGCGCGCTACGTCGCCGAGTGCGTGCGACTCCTGGGCGACGGCGGAGCGACCCGCATCGAGGTGCGGCGCAGCAGCCAGCAGGTGTTCAACGAGCGCGTCTACGTCCGGGCCACCCGGCCCCACCCGGTGTCCCGGGCGTTCGAGCTGTCGACCGGGTGCCCGCGCGAGGACCGGGAGAGCTATGACGGCGCGGCGACGTTGACGCTCGCGGGCACCCCGCACCCGGTACGCGTCCGGCTTGCCGGCCACCTGGATCCCATCGACGGTCGATACCACTGGCAGGGAACGATTTTCGGGTCCCCGTCCACGCCCCTGCCGGACCACGCCCTCGGGCAGGCGCGGACGGCCACCCTCACCGTCGGCGAACGCAGCGCGCCGGCACGCATCACCGAGCAGACCCCGTGGGGCACGCACTCGATCGCCGGGGTCGGCGTCCCGCCTTACCCGCTCGGCGGAAGCTGAACCCGGCCGGGTGATCCGCGTTTAGCAACGCATAGCCGCCGGGTACCCGCCTGTTTTCAGGGGAGGGGTGGCCCGCACTCGGTCCGGGGGTGAGCGCGTCCCTGCACACCTTGGTGGTGTCTGGCGGCGTCGTGTCTGGCGGCGTGGTGTCTGGCGGCGTGGTGTCTGGCGGCGCCTGCGAATCCGCACGGCCGCCCTGGTTGCTCGAGCGGTGCGCCGACCGGGGATGCGGGGAGATGCATGGCAGCCGACACCACCAGAATGCCCACGTTTCCATCACAATCGGGACACGCGTGCCCTCGAGTCGCCGGGTCGCGGCTCACCGTCGGCCACGATGAAGCTCTGACGCGAAAGGGGTGGCTACGGTGAGTGCGCTGGCCCGGTCGCCGGGTTCGCTGACCGTCGCCGCGCGGATGAACCAATCGGTGGCGGTGCTGACCGTCGACGGCGTGCTCGACACCGCCAACTCCGCGGCGCTGCGCGACGCCATCGTGGCGACCACCCTCGACCAGCCGTCCGCCGTCGTTGTCGACGTGAGCACGCTGCGCGTGCGCGCGGAATCGGCGTGGACGGCATTCATCGGAGCGCGCTGGCAGCTTCCTCCCGGGGCCGACGTCCCGCTCGTGGTGGTCTGCGCGCAGCGCGCCAACCGGGATGCCCTCGCCCGCAGCGGCGTGGCCCGCCTGATGCCGGTGTATTCGAGCGAGAAGGGCGCGATCAGGGCACTCGGGCGCCGCACCCGTCGCAGCGTCCGGCGTGCCGACGCCCAGCTGCCGGCCGACCTGACCAGCCTTCGGGAGTCGCGCCGGCTGGTCCGCGAGTGGCTGACCGAGTGGTCGCAGACCACGCTCATCCCGGTCGCGCTCGTGGTGGTGAACGTGTTCGTGGAAAACGTGCTGGAGCACACCGGAAACGTCCCGGCTATGCGCGTCGAGAGCGACGGCGCCACGGCGACCATCGCGGTCTCCGACGGCAGCAACACTCCGGCGGTGCGCCTGCCGCCGCCCGAGGAGGGCATCGACGTCTCCGGCCTGGCGATCGTCGAGGCGTTGTCCCGCGCGTGGGGCAGCGCCGCCACCGCGTCCGGCAAGACCGTCTGGGCGGTCATCGGGCCCGAGAACCAGCTGTAGGCCCCGGCCGGTTGTGCCGCGACCCGGGGCGGGGTCAAACTAGAACACGTTCTAAGGTCGTGTGACGACCCGTTGCAGGAAGGTAGATGACGTGCGGTTCACCTACGCGGAGGCGATGACCGACTTCCGGTACTACATCCCCCTGGCCCAGGCCGCCGAGGCGGCCGGCTACAACGCGATGACGATAGCCGACAGCATCGCCTATCCGTTTGAGTCCGACTCGAAGTATCCGTACACGCCGGACGGGAACCGGGAGTTCCTGGACGGCAAGGAGTTCATCGAGACGTTCGTTCTGACATCGGCATTGGGCGCGGTGACGTCGACGCTGCGGTTCAACTTCTTCGTCCTCAAACTGCCGATCCGCCCGCCCGCCCTGGTCGCCAAACAGATCGGTTCGCTGGCCGCGATGACCGGCAACCGCGTCGGATTCGGGGTGGGCACCAGCCCGTGGCCCGAGGACTACGAGCTGATGGGCGTCCCGTTCGCCCGCCGCGGCAAGCGGATGGACGAGTGCATCGAGATCATCCAAGGCCTCACCAGCGGCGAGTATTTCGAGTTCCACGGCGAGTTCTACGACATCCCCAAGACCAAGATGACCCCGGCGCCCACCCAGCCGATCCCGATCCTGATCGGGGGCCACGCCGATGCCGCGCTGCGGCGCGCGGCCCGGCTGGACGGCTGGATGCACGGCGGCGGCGACCCCGAGGAACTCGACGGCCTCATCGCCAAGCTGCGGCGGTTCCGTGCGGAAGCGGGCAAAACCGGCCCGTTCGAGATTCACGTCATCTCGGCCGACGCCTACACCGCGGACGGCATCAAGCGGCTCGAGGACAAGGGCGTCACCGACGTCATCGTGGGCTTCCGCATCCCCTATATCAGGGGCAGCGACACCGAGCCGCTGGACACCAAGATCCGCAACCTGGAGATGTTCGCCGAGAACGTGATCGCGAAAATCTAGCCGGTCGGCGAAGCCGGGCGCGGCGGGCGGCCGCCGTCAAAGGCCCAGCGTCACAAGGGGTCCCAGCGTCACAAGGGGTCCCAGCGTCACAGGGGGTCCCAGCGCGGCGCCCGCTTCTCGCGGTGCGCCATGGCGGCCTCGGCCGGGTTGTTGGTGAATCCGCTCAGGATCTGCGTGCGGTTCTCCAGCTCGATGGCATGCCGCAGACTGGGCGCGTCCAGCGCGGCGTTGAGGCCGATCTTGGTCTGCCAGACGCCGTAGGCGTTGTTCTCGGCGATCGAGCGCGCCACCTTGAGCGCGGCCGGCATCAGGTCGCCGGGGGCCACCACCTCGTGCACCAGCGTGATCCGGTACGCCTCGGCGGCGTCGATGATGCGGCCGGTCAGCATGAGCTCCCGGGCCACCCCGGCGCCGACGATCTTGGGCAGCAGATAGCTGGTGCCCATGTCCATCGACGAGAAGCCGGCCTTGATGAACGCCGACCCGAACCGGGCGTGCTCGGAGGCGACCCGCACGTCGGAAACCAGTGCGAACGCCAGCCCCCCGCCGACCGCCACGCCGTTGACCGCCGCGATCACCGGGATGGGCAGCTCGTAGAGCCGGACGAACAGGTCGGCCAGGCGGACCTGCGCGTCGTAGTTGACCTTGAACGGCGGGGTGGTCGGCCCGGGCTTCGTCCACGGCTCGCCGGTGCCGCTCAGGTCGGCCCCGGCGCAGAACCCGCGTCCCGCACCGGTCAGGATCGCCGCCCGGAATTCGCCGCCCCCGAGCACGGTCAGGGCGTCGTCCACGCCGTCGATCAGCGCACCGTCGATGGCGTTGAGGCGCTCGGGCCGGTTGAGGGTGAGGCAGGCGATGTTGTCTTCGAGGGTCTGCAGTTCCACAGCGTGCATACGCAAACCGTAGGCGACGTGGGTGCTCTTCGAGAGCGCCTACGGTGGATTCGGCCGATCCCGGCGGCCCCGATCGGCTTGGTCAGGGCCGCGCGGGCCTGAGCCGCGAAGGTGCAACTGCCGACACTTGTTCGTGGGAATCGGTTTGCTGATTGCACTTTCGCACTCATGGCGACCGCCGGGCCAGCCACTCGGCCTGCATCACCAGCAGGGCCATGACCGCCAGCTGGGGGGTGTCGGGGTCGAGTTCGCGGTAGCGCTGGTAGACGTTGACGACAACCCGCTCGGCGTCCAGCCAGGTCGCGTACTCGCCGAGATCGATGGCGTCGGCGGCCTCGGCCCACGACAGTCCCCTGCGGTAGGCGGCCTCGGCCTCGTCGGCGACGTGGGTGAGATAGCCGCGCACGGCGCGGATGCCGTCGGGATCGGTGACCGGGCCGTGGCCGGGCACGACGACCGGCGCGTCCAGCGCGATCATCGCGTCGCACGCCGCGACCCAGTTGGCGATCGGGCCCGCCCACACGATCGGCGTGCAACCGATGAACAACAGGTCGCCGCCGAACAGCACCCCGGCGTCGGGCACGTGCACCACCGAGTCCGCCGCGGTGTGGGCCGGACCGAGGTTGAGCAGGTCCACCCGCCGGCCCCCGACGTCGATGCTCAACTCACGGTCGAACGTCAGGTCGGCGTTGCGCACCGTGATGCCGCTGAAATCGAAGTGCCCGAACCGGTCTCGCGCGTAAGGGGTCGCGATCGGGCCGAGGTTGGCGGTCTGGGCCATGGCCAGCATCTCCGGAGCCATCCCGTGCGCGATCTCCTCGGCGGTGCCCGCGGCGGCGATGATCCGCACCGACGGGTCGAGCAGCTGGTTACCGTGGGTATGGTCGCCGTTGGAGTGGGTGATCACCGCATCGGTGATGGGCGCGCCGTCGGTGCAGGGCCGCAGGGCGGAGAGCATTTCGCGGGTCAACGGAAGGTCGAACAGCGTGTCCACCAACAGCGAGGCGCCGTCGCCGGCGACCAGGCCGGCGTTGCTCCACCCGTAGCCGCCGTCGGGCAGCGTCCACGCCCAGACCCTCTCGGCGACCTCGTGCAGCCCGCGGGTGTAGGGCACCTTTGCCGGTCCGGGGTTGACGCGACGTGGTGCGGGTGCGACGTCGGGGTTGGGCCGGGCGGGCAGGGGATGCGGCGCCGCGGCGGCGCGGACGGTTTGCCGGGTTTCCCCGAGCCCCTCGACCCGCAGGGTGACGACGTCGCCGTCGTGCAGCCAGCCCGGAAACTCCTCCAGCGCAGCAGGATTGAGGTGCTCGACCAGCGTGCAGGTGGGCACCGTGCCCGAGCCGATGACGTCGCCGGGGCTCAGCGTGACACCGCGCGACACGTAGGACACGACCTCGGCGAACGTCCAGTCCATCTGCGCGGTCGATCCCGAACCGATCATGGTGTCGTTGACCAGGGCGGCCGCCTGCAGGTCGAGCCGGCCGGGAGAGGAGGGGTGGCGGAACGGCTCGAGCTCGTCGGGTGTCACCAGGTAGGGGCCCAGCGTGATCCCGCTGTCCTTGCCCTTGCCCTGCCCGATCGCCAGCTGGCCCTCCAGCTGCTGCAGGTCCCGTGCGGACCAGTCGTTGAAGATCGTGTAGCCGATGATGGCTGCCTCGGCCTCTTCGACGGTCAAATCCTTGCCGCCGGTGCCGATTACCGCGGCGATCTCCAGCTCGAAATCCTGCCACGCGCTCCCGGGCGCCGTGGGCGCATCCTCGTAGGGCCCGAGAATTGTTGCCGGGCAGGCGAAGTAGAAGGCCGGAATGCGGTACCAGGTGTCGGCGAGTGCCGGGCCAGCACCCAGCGCGGCCTGGCAGTTGCGCATGTGGTCCAGGAAGCAGAGGCAGTCGCGGACCGACGGCGGGCGGGGAATCGGTGCCAGCAGCCTCGCCCCGTCGAGTCGCACGGGGTCCGGCGACCGCAGCGCCTCCTCGCCGGCCTGCCGCAGCCCGTCGGCGCCGCGCCCGATCAAATCGAGCAGCGTCACGCCCGCGGGCATCACGTGGATGACGTCACCGGAGAGCACCCCGGTCCGCTCGCCGCGCGCGTCGTGATAGGTCACCCATTTCATTCCCGCACCACCTCACTCGGTTTCTTGTCCGGGCGCAGCCCCCGCCAACTCGATTGGCGCAGCTGGTCGTCCGGGGTCCATTCGCTGTAGCGCACCTCGCCCACCAGAACCGGCTCGACGAACGTCACGCCCCTGGCCGCGCTGCGAGGCAGCGACGGGGAAAACGGTGACGTGTCGGTGTGCAGCGGCGCCAGGGTCTGCTTCAGGTTCGCCAGATCGCGCTCGGTGAAACCGGTGCCGACCTTCCCGGCGAAGCGCAGCCCGTCGGGGCCGGGGATGCCCATCAGCAGCGAGCCGATTCCGTTGCCGCGTCCACCCTCTCCCGCCTTCCAGCCGCCGATGACGACTTCCTGTGTGTTCCAGTGCTTGTCCTTGACCCATGACGCCGACCGCCGGCCCGGCTGGTAGGTGGAGTCGCGCCGCTTGGCCACCACACCCTCCCAACCGTGTTCAAGGGAGTGCGCGAGCGCCTGCGCGCCGTCCCTGCCGGGGACGAGGTCGGGAACGATGAGATGGCCCGCGCCGGCCAGGGTTTCCAGCAGCTTGCGCCGGTCGGCGTAGCGTGCGCGCAGCAGGGAACGGCCGTCGAGGTAGAGCAGGTCGAACGCCCAATACTCGACGCGGGTGGAGCGGCCGCGGTTCTGCATCGCGTTGAAGCTGGGCACACCGGAGGAGTCCAGCGCGACGGCCTCGCCGTCGAGCACCACGTGGTGATCGGCGACATCTGCTGCCAGTGAACGGAATTCGGGATATTCCTTGGTGACGTCGCGGCCGCGACGGGAGCGCAACCGCAGGGCGCCGTGATCGGACTCGAGCAGCACCCGGTAGCCGTCCCACTTGCCCTCGAACGCCCACTGGCCGGCCTTCATGTCCGACACCGAACCGTGGGTGGCCAGCATCGGGGCGATCTCGTTGAAGTCGAAGGCTTTCTGGTCCTTCATCCGATGCACCAGCCACTGGTCGCCGTTGGTCTGAATCAGCGCGTAGCGTCCGGAGATCCGGTTCCCATGCAGGTTGAGGATCACCTCGCCCTTTTCGCCGGAGTCGCGGAACTTTTCAGCCTCGTAGGTGCCCGAGTCCCAGATGACCACCCTGCCGGCCCCGTACTCCCCTTTGGGGATGTTGCCCTCGAAGGTGGCGTATTCCAGCGGGTGGTCCTCGGTGTGCACCGCCAGGTGATTGGCCGACGTCGTCTCGGGCAGATTTTTCGGCACCGCCCACGACACCAGCACCCCGTTCCGCTCCAGCCGGAAGTCGTAGTGCAGCCGGCGGGCGTGGTGCTCCTGAATGACGAACGTATTGCCTTGACCGGTAACGGGTTTGACTACCGGAACGGGCTCGGTGGTCTTGGCGGCGTCGCGCAGGCTGCGGTATTTGGCCAGCCGGTCCGGGACGGGCGCGTCGGCGTCGAGCGGGGCGAGCAGATCGCCGTCGCGGTCGACACGGGCCAGCACTTCGTCGTAGCGCAGCTGGGTCAGCCCGGCGTCCTCGAGTTCCTCCCAGGTGCGCGGCGCGGCAACCGTCGGATGCTGTTGGCCGCGCAGTGAATAGGGCGCGATCGTGGTTTTCGCCCCGTTGTTCTGGCTCCAGTCCACGAACACCTTTCCCGCGCGCAGGCTTTTGGTCATGGTCGCCGTGACGAGCGTGGGCATCGTCTCTTCCAGGTGCTGCGCAACGCGTTTGGCCAGCACCGCGGCGCCGCGGCTGCTCACCGGCTCCGCCAGCGGGGCGTAAAGGTGCAGACCCTTGCTGCCGCTGGTCAGCGGGAAGGTGGTCAGGCCGATATCGGCGATCAGGTCGCGGACCGCGCGGGCCACCCCGGCCAGCTGCGCCATCGTCACGCCCGCACCGGGGTCGAGGTCGAACACCAACCGCGTGGCGGGGCCGGGCCTGAGCTCCTCGGCCGTGCTGCGGGTCCATTCGGCGACGAACCGCCACTGCGGCACGTGCACCTCCAGCGCCGCCTGCTGCGCGATCCAGGCCAGCCCGTCCAGGCTGTCGACGATCGGGTAGGTCGTCGTCCCGGACCGGTGCGTGACGCTGCCGCGTGGTAGCCAGTCCGGCGCCGAGGAGGCCAGCTGCTTCTCGAAGAACGAGTCCTCGTCGACGCCGTTGGGCCAGCGCTTGCGGGTGGCGGGGCGCCCGGCGGTGTGCGGGATCATCGCCTCGGCGATGCGCGTGTAGTAGTCGAACACGTCGGCCTTGGTGGTCCCGGTGGCCGGGTACAGCACCTTGTCGGCGTTGGTCAGCTGCACCCGCGCCTGCGCCGTGGACCCCATCGTGTCAACGTACTTGCCGGGCGGTGGCCGCCGGTACCGTCGACAGGGTGGTTCGCCCGAACGGCGCCAGGCCACCCGGCGCGCGGGCGGCCCCGAAAATAGGGCGAAGGGGGTGCGGGCATGAGTCGCGGGTTGGTGATCGGCGAGGCGCTGATCGACGTCGTCAAGTACCGGGGCACCACCGACCATGTCGGCGGCAGCCCCCTCAACGTCGCGGTCGGGCTCGCCCGGCTGGGTCACGAGATCGATTTCCTCACCCATATCGGGGACGACGACTCGGGACAGCGCATCGCCGCGCACCTGAAAGCCTCCGGGATACAACTGGTCCCAGGAAGCGTGTCCGCGGCCCGGACGCCGAGCTCGGTGGCCGCGATCGGCGCGGACGGGTCCGCCGCCTACACCTTCGACCTGGACTGGCAGCTGTCCGGCACACCCGAAGTGGCGCCGCCGCTGTTGGTGCACACCGGATCCATCGCCGCGGTGCGGGAGCCGGGCTGCCTGGCCGTCGCCGCGCTGCTGGACACCTACCGGGTGTCGGCAACCGTCAGCTTCGACCCCAACGTGCGGCCGTCCCTGATCGAGGACCGGGCCCTGGCCCACGAACGCATCGAGCGCCTCGTCGAGCGCAGTGACGTCGTCAAGGTCAGCGACGAGGACCTGCGCTGGATCGAGCCCGGCCGGGAGCCGCAGCGGACGGCGCGCGCCTGGCTGGCCGCCGGGCCCGCGATCGTCGCCGTGACGATGGGCGAGCGCGGCGCGCTGGCGCTGTGTGCGGCCGGCGAGACCGCGGTGGCCGCCCGGCCGGTCCGGGTGGTGGACACCGTCGGCGCCGGCGACGCCTTCACCGTCGGCCTCCTGGACGCGCTGTGGGGGCTGGGTTTGCTCGGCGCCGACCGGCGGGCCGACCTCGGCCGGATCGGGCTCGACGCACTCACGACCGCGCTGCACGCGGCGAGCCTGTCGTCGGCGCTCACCATCGGCCGGCCCGGCGCCGACCTGCCCGACCGCGCCGCGCTGGAGGCCGCCGCGGATCGCGCGTAGCGCGGCCGGCGCGCTGTTAGCGGGCCAACCGGGTGGGCATACTGACTTACATGCGCTCCATCTGGAAGGGCTCGATCGCGTTCGGGCTGGTCAACGTGCCGGTCAAGGTCTACAGCGCCACCGAAGACCACGACATCAAGTTCCATCAGGTGCATGCCAAGGACAACGGGCGGGTCCGGTACAAGCGCGTGTGCGAGGTGTGCGGCGAGGTGGTCGAATACGGCGACCTCGCCCGCGCCTACGAGTCCGACGACGGGCAGATGGTGGTGATCACCGACGACGACATCGCCACCCTGCCCGAGGAACGCAGCCGCGAGATCGAAGTGCTCGAGTTCGTGCCGGCCAGCGAGGTCGACCCGATGATGTTCGATCGCAGCTACTTCCTCGAGCCGGATTCGAAGTCGACCAAATCCTATGTGCTGCTTGCCAAGACGCTCGCCCAGGCCGAACGGATGGCGATCGTCCACTTCACGCTGCGCAACAAGACCCGGTTGGCGGCCCTGCGCGTCAAGGACTTCGGCAAGCGCGACGTGATGGTCGTCCACACCCTGCTGTGGCCCGACGAGATCCGCGATCCCGACTTTCCCGTGCTGGACAAGGAGGTCGAGATCAAACCCGCGGAGCTCAAAATGGCCGGGCAGGTCGTGGAATCGATGGCCCAGGAGTTCGACCCGGACCGCTACCACGACAGCTACCAGGAACAACTCCAAGAGCTCATCGACGCCAAACTCGAAGGCGGGGAAGCATTCACCACCGAGGAACAACCCAAGGAACTCGACCAGACCGAAGATGTCTCCGATCTGCTCGCCAAGCTGGAAGCCAGCGTGAAGGCGCGATCCGCGGGCGGCGACAGCGACGGCGACGCGCCGGCGAAGAAGACCACCGCGAAAAAGACCGCCGCAAAGAAGGCACCCGCCAAGAAGCCCCGCGCGCGGGCCGCCTCGAAGTCCTGACGCGCCCGTTCAGCGACGCCGGTGCGCGACGATACGCGCACCAGCGCCGGCGCGGTCTCGTCGTCGCGCCACCACCGGCAACATCAGCAGCACCAACGCCAACGACACGGCGAAGGAGCTTTGCTGGAATCCCAGGGTGACGATCCAGAGGCCGAGGACGAACAGCGCCGCCACGATGGTGCCGCGCCCACCGTGATGGTCCACGTCGTCAGCGCGCGCGCGTGTGCAAAACTAGAACCTGTTCCAGAATAGACCCTTCGCCGGGACGGCGCGGCTTGCTAGCGTTCGACCCACGACGCAACGAAGAAAGGCCGCAATGATCCTTGACAGGTTCCGCCTCGACGACAAAGTCGCCGTCATCACCGGTGCCGGGCGCGGCATCGGTGCAGCCATCGCCCTGGCGTTCGCCGAAGCCGGCGCCGACGTCCTCATCGCGTCGCGCACCCAGTCCCAACTAGACGCCGTCGCCGAACAGGTCCGCGCCACCGGTCGCCGCGCGCACACCGTCGCCGCCGACCTGGCCCATCCGGAGGCGACCGCGCAACTGGCCGCTCAGGCCGTCGAGGCGTTCGGCCGCCTGGACATCGCGGTCAACAACGTCGGCGGGACCATGCCCAACACGCTGCTGACCACCTCGACCAAGGACCTCAAGGACGCGTTCACCTTCAACGTCGCCACCGCGCACGCGCTGACCGTCGCGGCCGCGCCGCTGATGCTCGAGCACTCCGGTGGCGGCAGCATCATCAACATCACCTCGACCATGGGCCGCCTGGCCGGACGGGGGTTCGCGGCCTACGGCACCGCCAAGGCAGCCCTGTCCCACTACACGCGGCTGTCCGCCCTGGACCTGTGTCCCCGCATCCGGGTCAACGCCATCGCGCCGGGTTCGATCCTGACCTCCGCGCTGGACGTGGTGGCCTCCAACGACGAGCTGCGTGCGCCGATGGAGAAGGCGACACCGATGCGCCGCCTGGGCGACACAGCCGACATCGCTGCCGCCGCAGTCTATTTGGCTTCGCCAGCCGGCAGCTTCCTCACCGGCAAGACGCTGGAGGTCGACGGCGGTCTCACCTACCCGAACCTCGACATACCCGTGCCCGACCTGTGAACCCCCGACCAGTGAGCCCCGAGCGCTAGAGGAGCAGTCATGCCAATACCCGTCGTCCAACTCGGCACCGGCAACGTCGGCGTACACGCGTTGAAGGCGCTGATCACCAATCCGCAGTTCGAGCTCACCGGTGTCTGGGTGTCCTCGGAGGCCAAGTCCGGCAAGGACGCGGCGGAGCTTGCCGGCCTGGCGGAGTCGACCGGCGTGCTGGCCAGCACCGATCTGGACGCGGTGCTGGCCACCGGCCCGCAGTGCGCCGTCTACACCGCGCTGGCCGACCACCGCCTGCCCGAGGCCCTCGAAGACTATCGGCGCATCCTGGCGGCGGGCGTCAACGTGGTCGGCAGCGGTCCGGTCTTTTTGCAGTATCCGTGGCAGGTGATCCCCGAGGATCTGATTGCGCCGCTGGAAAATGCTGCGCAGGAAGGAAATTCGAGCCTGTTCGTCAATGGTATCGACCCGGGCTTCGCCAACGACCTGCTGCCGCTGGCCCTGGCGGGCACCTGCCAGAACATCCAGCAGATCCGCTGCATGGAGATCGTCGACTACGCCACCTACGACAGCCACACCGTCATGTTCGACGTGATGGGCTTCGGCAAGCCGCTCGAGGAAATCCCGATGCTGCTGCAGTCCGGTGTGCTGAGCATGGCGTGGGGATCGGTGGTGCGGCAGTTGGCGGCGGGCCTGGGCATCACGCTCGACGAGGTCGCCGAGGTCTACGCCCGCGAACCGGCGCCCGAGGACTTCGACATCGCGTCGGGTCATATCGCCAAGGGCACCGCCGCGGCGCTGCGCTTCGAGGTGTTCGGGATGGTCAACGGCGATCCCGTCGTCGTCCTTGAGCATGTGACCCGGCTGCGCGGGGACCTGTGCCCCGACTGGCCGCAGCCCGCACAGCCGGGCGGCTCCTACCGCATCGAGATCACCGGCGAACCCTCCTACGCCATGGACGTGTGCCTGGGCAGCCGACTCGGCGACCACAACCACGCCGGACTGGTCGCCACCGCGATGCGGGTCGTCAACGCGATCCCCGCGGTGGTCGCCGCGCCGGCGGGCATCCGGACCACGCTGGACCTGCCGCTGGTCACGGGCCGCGGGCTCTACGTCCCCGGGTGAGGCCACAACCCGCACACCGGGCCCGGGCGTGACCTCCCGTCGGCGTATTCGGCTAACCTCACTTTTTTATTCGGGAAACTGAATCGAGGGTCGAGACGTTGGCGCAGGGCACCCAGTCCGGGCTCAAGACGAGCTGGTACCTGCTCGGGCCGGCGTTCGTCGCCGCCATCGCCTACGTCGACCCCGGCAACGTCGCCGCCAACGTCAGCGCCGGCGCACAGTTCGGCTACCTGCTGCTCTGGGTCATCGTGGTGGCCAACGTGCTGGCGGGCCTGGTCCAGTACCTGTCGGCGAAACTCGGGTTGGTGACGGGCCGGTCGCTGCCCGCCACGATCGGCAGGCGGATGAGCCGTCCGGCGCGGCTGGTGTACTGGGTCCAGGCCGAGCTCGTCGCGGTAGCGACCGACGCCGCGGAAGTCATCGGCGGTGCCATCGCCCTGCGCATCCTGTTCGGCCTGCCGCTGCTGATCGGCGGGATCGTCACCGGAGTCGTGTCCCTGCTGCTGCTGGCGATCCAGGACCGCCGCGGCCAGCTCATCTTCGAGCGCATGATCACCGGTTTGCTGCTCGTGATCGCGATCGGGTTTGCGGCGAGCTTCTTCGTCAAGACACCCCCGCCCGGCGCCGTCATGGGCGGACTGTTGCCCCGCTTCCGGGGGAGCGAAAGCGTGTTGCTGGCCGCCGCGATCCTGGGCGCGACGGTGATGCCGCATGCGGTGTATCTGCACTCCGGTCTGGTACTCGACCGGCACGGACATCCCGACACGGGCCCGCGGCGGACCATGCTGCTGCGCGTCACCCGCGTCGACGTCGTGGCGGCGATGGCGGTGGCCGGGACGGTGAACGCCGCGATGCTGCTGGTCGCCGCGATCAACCTGCAACACCGCGACATCACCGTGTCCATCGACGGCGCCTACGCGGCCATCCACGACACCCTGGGCCCGGCGATCGCGGTGCTGTTCGCGACCGGCTTGCTCGCCTCGGGGCTCGCGTCGTCGTCGGTCGGCGCCTATGCCGGCGCCATGATCATGCAGGGGCTGCTGCGCCGATCCGTGCCCATGGTGGTACGCCGCCTGGTCACCCTGTGCCCCGCCCTGGCGCTCCTGGCGCTCGGGTTCGACCCCACGCGCACCCTGGTGCTCTCCCAGGTCGTGCTGTCGTTCGGGATACCGTTCGCGGTACTTCCCCTGATCAGGCTCACCAGCGACCGCCGGCTGATGGGCGCCGACACCAACCATCCCCTCATCACCGTTGTGGGGTGGGCGGTCGCGGTAATGGTTAGTCTGCTCAACGTGGTGCTGATCTGGCTGACGGTGGCCGGCTAGATGCCGGCCCGGCGGCATCCCTACTTCGCATACGGATCGAACCTGTGCGTCAGGCAGATGGCGCTGCGCTGTCCCGATGCGGCCGATCCGCGGCCGGCGGTGCTGTCCGACCACGACTGGCTGATCAACCAGCGCGGCGTCGCCACCATCGAGCCCCTGTCCGGCAGCCAGGTGCACGGGGTGCTCTGGCAGGTCTCCGACAGCGACCTGGCCGCACTCGACGGCGCGGAGGGCGTGCCCGTGCGCTACCGGCGCGACCGGCTGACCGTGGCCACCGGCGAAGGCCCGTCGCCGGCCTGGGTGTACATCGACCACCGGGTGATCCCCGGTCCACCGCGGCCGGGCTACCTGCCGCGCATCATCGAAGGGGCCGTCCACCACGGCCTGCCACAGCGCTGGATCTCGTTTCTGCACCGCTGGGATCCCGCGCACTGGCCGCGCCCGGCACCCGCCACCGGGCCTGCGCCACAGTCGCTTTCGGAGCTACTGAGCGAGCCTGGAATGGTGGAGCTCAGCCGGTTGCGCTCGCGCTTCGGCTTTCTCGCCATTCACGGCGGCGGCCTCGAGAAGATGACCGACGTCATCGCCGAACGCGCCGCCGAGGCCGCCGGGGCGTCGCTGTACGTGCTGCGCCACCCCGACCGCTATCCGCACCACCTGCCGTCGGCCCTGTTCGACCCCGCCGAGTCGGCGCGCCTCGCCGAGTTCCTGGACCATGTCGACGTCGCGGTCTCGCTGCACGGCTACGGCCGCATCGGGCGCAGCACGCAACTGCTGGCCGGTGGCCGCAACCGCGCGCTGGCCGACCACCTGGCCCGGCACATCCGGCTGAGCGGGTATGAGGTCGTCACCGAACTCGACAGGATGCCGCGCGCACTGCGCGGCCTGCATCCGGACAATCCCGTCAACCGGGTCCGCGACGGCGGGGCTCAGCTGGAGTTGTCCGTGCGCGTCCGGGGCCTGGGCCCGCGCAGGCAAACGGCCGGCGACAACGGACTGTCACCGGTCACCGCCGGCCTGGTGCGGGGGTTGGTGGGCGCCGCCAACTGTTGGTGAATGTTACGTACTGTCGAACGGAGGTTGTTGGTGGCCAAGGATTTTCGCTTCGGGATGAGCATCCGCTTCTTCAAATCCCGCGAGAGGTTGCAGGAGAAGGTTAAGCGTGCCGAGGATTTCGGCTTCGACGTGCTGTGCGTGCCCGACCATATCGGCGCGGCGGCTCCGTTCCCGACGCTGACCGCGGCCGCGATGATCACCACTCGGATGCGGATGAGCATGTATGTGCTCAATGCCGCCTTCTACAAACCGGCCCTGCTCAGCAGGGACCTTCAGGCCCTCGACGTGCTCAGCGACGGCCGCCTCGAGGTCGGGCTGGGCACCGGCTACGTCCGCGAGGAGTTCGAGGCGGCCGAACTGCCGTACCCGAGCGCCGGCGCCCGGGTCGACCACCTCGAGCACATGACGACCTACCTCACGGAGCACCACCCGACGATGCCCATCCTGATCGCCGGCAACGGCGACCGGGTGCTGACCCTGGCTGCCCGGCATGCCACCATCATCGGCCTGACCGGTTCCCGGGTCCGTGACGTCGACGACCCGCTGGCCGAACGTGTCGAGTTCGTGCGCAGCGCCGCCGGTGACCGGTTCGACTCGCTGGAGCTGAACCTGGCCATCACCGCCGTGCCGACCGACGGGTCCCGCATGCCCGACCTGACGATGACGCGCATGTACGCCTCGGAGCTCTCCGATGACGAACTGCTGTCCATGCCGTCGGTGCTCAGCGGGACACCGCGCGAGATGGCCGACACGTTGCGCGGTTACCGCGACAAGTACGGGATCACGTCATTCACCGTGCAGGACAATCACATCGACAACTTCTCGAAGGTGATCGCCGAGTTGCGCTGACCCGGCCGCCGCCTGCAGGAGGCAGGACTCGACCAGGTCTGCTGTCGGCGCGCGGTCGATGTCCCGTCGAACCGGCGGTGCACCGTCGGACCCGACTTGGCTCGATTTGGTGCGCACGTCGGTGGGGATCTTGGCGAGGGCCCTGGGTATTGGGCCAGCGGTGGCTAGCGTAAACGCAATTCGTCAGTGCCCCAACTCGTCAGTGCGCCAACTAATTTCGGTGTCGCAGCGAGGCTGCTGGCCGGTCTAGTTGGGTGGTGGTTGGGGTTGGAAGGGTTGGTACCACCACCATTGGGCGCGTTCGCCGCTGGGGCCGGGGTAGGGCGGCACGGCGGGTGGGGGACGGGTGGATGGGCGGGCCAGGGAGCCCGGGCGTAGTTGCCGCCCGTCGCTGTCGGTGACGGTGAGCGCGTCGGCGGGTCCGGTGATGGTGATGTGGCCTTGGTGGTGGCGCCGGTGGTGGTAGGGGCAGACCAGCACCAAATTGG
>Ga0078972_1002338_pt1 | contig 63446 bp, 69 predicted proteins | sample YelNatPaOPGAMG01_FD_67568 | JGI IMG/M metagenome (GOLD analysis project Ga0078972, IMG submission 67568) | Hot spring thermophilic microbial communities from Obsidian Pool, Yellowstone National Park, USA - OP-RAMG-01 (SPADES assembly) (version 2) | ecosystem: Environmental > Aquatic > Thermal... | reverse complement strand
TCCATACAGAGGTCTTTTATTATTAGAAAAAGTTGAGCGATTATAAGAAGCAAGCATCAAGTAGCACGTGTTAACACATGGAAACGAAATACGGGAAGTAGTGCTTGGGCTAGATTTGTGCTGAGCCAGCATCGGTATATACCATCACAGAGTTTCCGTCAAGAAAATTAACCCTCATGTGCTCACCAAATATATCTTCTACCTTGAAGACGCGCGCTCGAGGGTATTTAAACCTCTATACTGGCAGGAAAAGTATGTTCGAATCTTCGAAAAGCTTTTTACCAGCATTCGACTTCTCATCGTAACGACTTGGGACTTGTTTGGGTACTGGCAGTAAGCGTTAATGGAGATTCAGAGAAGGCGGCTGAGCTTGAGAAGGAAATAGGTTTTCTTGATTTTTGGGAAGATGAAATCGGTTTACTCAGATTCAAGCTAAGTACTTGCCCATGATGATGAGGACTGCGATGTGTCCCATGGACGTCGAGGTGAATTCGCTGGAGGATGCAATTATGGTATTAAAGGGATGGAAAGTCCCGCGTCCCTTTGGCTTCTATGGCCTCTACGACCTTTTTGAATTTCCTAAGCCGAACAATTTGCATGAAATTTTGAGTAGATGGGTAAAGGAGGATGCCGAGAATTTAGATAAGCTGATTTCTATGTTGCCCGTAAAGTTGAAGCTCATAACTCATATCGTCGAGGAAGTTGAAAAGCACCTAGCTTGGCCGGCCTCTGTTTTGGAACTTGAAGAGGTTAGAAATGAAATCGATTTCCTCCTAAGCAAGCCCTTCTTGACGATGGATAACGATTATGATAAGTGGATTGTTAAAAGCGTTTTCCTGAACACGGTAGAGAGGTCAAAGGAAATAAACACAACGGTCAAGAGGGTGGGAAAGTCCTTAGATAGAATTGCTCAAGTATATAGGAAGCATAAAGGGCAAGGGATCATTTTCTGGTTTACGTTTTTTATGATACCTACTTGATCTAGCGTGCTTATGCTTACTTAGAGGGTGAATTGAATGGGTGGTTCGAGAACCTTAGCTGGCTAAAAATTTGCAACGGCAGAGAATCCGAAGAGCATGTAAAATCTCTAAAGGGATCCTAGATCGGGACAAAATCATTGGTGTCCCACATATTGGCAGGAGTCTTAGCAAGATGCTCAATGATGCTTACTATTTCTTCACGTATTTCTTTCGGTGGAGCATAATACTTATGTTTATCAAAAGTAGTAAGAGCAAGGGCATGCTCCTTTGGGATGAGGTGAACGGAACGAATCCATAGGCATCGATGTTGAATATCGTCGTTAATCTCAAAAATATACTTTTTATACTTCACAGCGAAAGTGTATACTGATCCTGGTGGGGTATCTGAAAGAGGGGGGCCGAAGTACCATAAGAACCTGTAGGCGGCTAACGCCATCCGCTGGAACACGGTCTTACCCTCCCCGCCTAACCTGTACATTTTACCTTTTAGCTTAACCTCTTCTTCAAAGGGAATAATGCCAAGATTTATAAATTCGATGGAAAGGCCCTCCTTCTTTTCGCGTTCGCGTAACTCATCCCATTCCTCATCGGTGAACTTCTCAACCCTCGCTTTTTCTCCATTAACCTCAAGCTCTACGTACTTCTTACGAGGATCGTGCTCCAACACCTTTACACTATGCTTAGCCTCACTCATCACACTAAAATACTCCTGAAGAAGGTATTTAAACCTCTATGCATGAAGCATAAAAAACAAATTTACTGTCCGAGAGAAAGGCTTAATAACCCGTTTTTAAGGAAAACCCTCGTCGGCTAAAGGTGTCAATAGGACTTGCCAAGGTACAAGACAACAGAGGAAGTGTTGAAGCTTTCGAAGAGTCTAGAAAACATTAGAAATATTTCTATATGTGCTCATGTGGATCACGGAAAGACCACGCTATCAGATTCCCTGCTCGCCGCCTCAGGGCTCTTATCGCCAACAGTGGCCGGTGAAGCACTAGCACTAGACTACTTGAAGATAGAGCAGGAGAGGCAGTTCACATACAAGGCTGCAAACGTATCATTATATCATGAAATAGATAAAAATCCTTATATAATTAATCTCATCGATACGCCCGGGCATATCGACTTTACGGGGAATGTGACTCGTAGTTTGCGTGCTATTGATGGTGCTGTTATTGTTGTGGATAGTGTTGAGGGTGTTTTGGTTCAGACTGAGACTGTTACTCGTCAAGCTTTAGAGGAGTATGTTAGGCCTGTTTTGTTTATTAATAAGGTTGACCGTTTGATTCGTGAGCTTAAGCTTTCTCCGCAGGAGGTTGAGAAGACTTTGCTTCGTATTATTGCTGATTTCAACAGGCTTATTGATCTTTATGGTCCTGAGGAGTTTAAGTCTGAGTGGCGTGTTGATGCTTTGAAGGGTATGGTTGCTTTTGGGAGTGCTAAGGACCGGTGGGGCTTCACTATTCCTATGATGCAGAAGGCTGGGTTGAAGTTTAGTGATATTGTTTCTGCTTACGAGAAGGGTAGGCAGGCTGAGCTTTCTAAGCTTCTTCCATTGCATGAGGCTGTTTTAAGCATGGTTGTCAGGTTTCATCCTCCTCCTGTTGTTGCTCAGGCGTATAGGATTCCGAGGATTTGGAAGGGTGATTTGGATAGTGAGGTTGGGAGGGCGATGTTGAAGTGTGATCCGAATGGGCCTATTGTGATGGCTGCTTCGCATATTCGTGTTGATCCTCAGGCTGGTGTTGTTGCTACCGGCAGGCTTTTCTCTGGGACGGTTTACGAGGGTCAGGAGGTTTATCTTGTTAACTCTAGGGCTAAGGGTAGGGTTCAGCAGGTTTGCATCTACATGGGTCCGCACAGGGAGGTTGTTGGCTCTATGTCTGCCGGCAATATTCCTGCGCTGCTGGGTTTGGACGCTGCGAGGGCGGGGGAGACTATTACTACTGTTCAGGATCTTGTTCCGTTTGAAAGCATCAGGTATGTTTCTGAGCCTGTTATGACGATTGCTGTTGAGCCTCGGAATCCTGCTCAGCTTCCCGAGCTTATCAGCGCGATGCATAAGCTTAGTATTGAGGATCCTAATCTTAAGGTGACTATTAACGAGCAGACCGGGGAGTATCTTTTATCTGGAATGGGGCAGCTTCATCTTGAGGTTGCTACGACCTTTATTCAGGAGGCTGGTATTCAGATCGTTACCTCGCGTCCAATCGTCATTTACCGTGAGAGTATCCGTAGGAAGGGTGGGCCGGTGATGGTGAGGTCTCCGAATGGCCATAATAAGATTATGATTGAGGTTGAGCCTCTTGAGCCTAAGGTTATAGAGCTTATTGCAACCGGTAAGATTGGGGAGTTTACTGACAGGAAGGAGGTTGCTAGGATGCTTAGGGAGTGCGGCTGGCCTGCTGACGAGGCTCGTGGTGTTGAAGCGGTTAGCGAGAGCTTCAGTGTTCTGGTTGACGCCACTAAGGGTGTTCAGAGGCTTGAGCAGGTTTCCGGAAGCATTAGGATGGGTTTCATCGAGGCTATGAACGAGGGTATTCTGGCTAGGGAGCCGGTTAGAGGTGTGAAGGTTAAGCTTCTCGACGCGACTATTCACGAGGATCCTGCTCACCATGGTCCTGCGCAGATTATTCCGGCTGTGAGAAGGGCTACGCACGCCTCTATTCTTCTGGCTGACCCTGTTATTCTCGAGCCTATTCTCAGGCTGGATGTTAGAACCGGTATGGATCAGGTTGGAAACGTGACCAGGGTTATCAGCCGTGCGAGAGGCAAGGTTTTAAGCATTGAGCAGAAGGGTTTGATGACCTATATTGTTGGAGAGCTTCCTGCTGCTGAAAGCTTCGACCTTTCAGAGGTTTTGAGGAGTGCAACCGGAGGCAGGGTTTTCTGGGACACTAGCTTCGCCAGATGGGAGCCTGTTCCAAGCCAGCTTTTAGGCAACGTTATCGCTGAAATAAGGAGGAGGAAGGGTCTTCCGGCTGAGGTTCCTAAGGTGGATGACCTTATAGAATAGGGTTTCTAAGTCTTCGCTTCAACAGGCTTTATCATGCTCCAGTCTATTCTTTCAACAAGCTTCTTGAGAGTGTTTTTCAACTCTGCTAACGCGGCTTCTCTCCCCATTTGGCTTGCGTTCCAGGTTACGAACGGAGGGTAGAAGCTTGCTTCCTTAAACTTCGGCTTACCGTCGACTATTTCAAACTTTATGTATCCTACTTCCCTAAGGTAACAGTTGTCGTTTGGGCACAGAATATCTATCTCGTTAAGCTCTTTCTTAAGATATAGGAGTTTAAACTCGGAGGCGTCCTTAATAATCCTGCCGCAGGGACAGATTAACTCTGGGCTCATTTCCAATATTTTAGAAGAAGGTTAGACTTAAGTTTTTACCTTTTTCAAGGCTTGAAATAAAGTTTTTATACCCCTCTTTATTAATCGGGGTTCTGAGGTGAGATTGAAATGGCTACTGCTATACCTGCAACAGTAGGTGGAACACCAGTATTAATCCTTAAAGAGGGAAGCACTAGGACGAGGGGCAGGGAAGCCCAGAGGAACAATCTTAACGCTGCAATAACTCTCGCAGAAATAGTCCGTTCATCACTCGGTCCTAGAGGTATGGACAAGATGCTTGTCGACTCGCTTGGCGACGTGACGATAACCAATGATGGTGCAACTATTCTGAAGGAGATGGAGATTGAGCACCCGGCTGCGAAGATGATGGTTGAAGTCGCTAAGAGCACTGACGTTGAGGCTGGCGACGGAACCACTTCAGCGGTAGTCCTCGCCGGGGAGCTTTTGAAGAAGGCTGAAGAGCTTCTAGACATGGATGTTCATCCGACGATCATAGTCGACGGCTATAAGAGGGCCACAACCATGGCGCTCCAGTTCTTTAAGGAGATTGCTCAAGAGGTTAAGCCGACGGACAGGGAGGTTCTCAAGCTGATAGCCATGACTGCTTTGAGGAGCAAGGTTGTCAGGGAGTATAGTGACCAGCTTGCGGAGATCGCTGTCGACGCTATTCTGAAGGTGGCGAGGGAGGAGAACGGGAAGTTTAACATTAGGCTTGACGATGTTAAGGTTGAGAAGAAGGCCGGCGGCTCAGTGATGGAGACCAAGCTGATAAACGGCATCGTGCTGGACAAGGAGATTGTTCACTCTGGGATGCCGAGGAGGATTGTTAATGCTAAGATAGCTATTCTCAACAGCCCGCTTGAGATCGAGAAGACTGAGTTCGACGCTAAGATAAACATTGAAAGGCCTGAGCAGATTAAAGCATTCCTGGAGGAGGAGCAGAGGATTCTGAAGGAGATGGTTGACAAGATCGTTGAAGCTGGTGCAAACGTGGTTCTCTGCCAGAAGGGTATTGACGACATTGCTCAACACTACTTGGCTAAGGCTGGAGTGATCGCTGTGAGAAGAGTCAAGGAGTCTGATATTGAGAAGGCCTCTAAGGCAACCGGCGCCAGAATAGTTACCAGCGTGAACGAGCTTACTAAGGACGACCTTGGCTACGCCGGCCTAGTTGAGGAGAGGAAGGTCGGTGAAGACAAGTGGGTCTTCATAGAGCAGTGCAAGGATCCGAGGTCTGTAACCATCCTGATAAGGGGTGGAACTGAGAAGATGGTTGACGAGGCTGACAGGGCTCTCCACGATGCTCTCTGCGTTGTGAAGGATGTTGTCACATACCCGTATATCGTCGCCGGCGCGGGAGCTCCTGAGATAGAGGTTGCGATGAGAATAAGGAAGAAGGCGGAGACTATAGCTGGCAAGGAGCAGCTTGCAGTATTAAGGTTTGCAGACGCGCTGGAGTCAATACCCTCAGCGCTTGCTGAGAACGCTGGAATGGATCCGATAGATATCATAGCTGAGCTCAGGAAGCAACATGAGTCTGGAAACAAATGGCACGGCGTAGACATTGTGTCTAAGAAGACTGCTGACAGCTGGGCTAACAATATTCTTGAACCATTGCTCGTGAAAGAGCAGATAGTGAAGTCTGCAAGCGAGGCTGCAAGCATGATCCTGAGGATTGACGACGTGATTGCCGCGGGCAAGCTTAAAGAGAAGGAGAAGACTCCGAAGCCACCGTCTGAGGAAGGCGGTGCTGGAGAACTAGACTAAGACACTTAAACCAAGCTTTTTTCTTTTTTCTTATTTTTCTAAGGAAACATTCCAGCCAGGCTTTTCTTCAAGCTTTTCAACATTCTTAACGGCCTCAGCCACGCGCGCTCAAGACTCTTGATTCTGCTTAACGTTTGAAATGCGGCGCCCGGGATTTGAACCCGGAGTTCCCAGCTTGGGGGGCTGGTGTCATAACCAGGTTAGACCAGCGCCGCTGTCTCACTAATGGATGATGGTGGTTAATAAAAGTTTTAAACCTAAACCATCCTAAACAGTTCCTTCTCAATGCTCGTTTTTACCCGGGTTATTAATAGGCCTCTGCATGCTCATTTCCCAGGCTCTGTTTTCTCTCACGCCCGTATTCTTCAGGGCAGGTAAAACGTGTAGTCTCATGCTGGGAACAGGTTCTTTTTTATTCTACAAGCCTTTGCGGAAAGCTTAAAAGCTCCTGTTTTCGGATACTCTTAACGCGGTGGAAGACGATGAATTCTCTGGCCTTTGAGCCGTGTGCTCGTGATCTTGAGTTATGAGCTTCCACCGTGAGGAGGATGTTTAAGGTTGAGTCTCGCAGAGCCCGTTGGTGCCCCGTTGAAGGTTTCAGACGTCTCCTTCAAGAAAAACGGGCATATGTTGCTTTCGAAAGTAAGCTTCGTCCTGGATAATGCTGAAATACTCGGGATTGTTTCAAACAGGACTGAGCCGGTTGAATGCCTTTTCAAACTCCTGCTTCTCCTAGACAGGCCTTCCTCAGGCAGCATAATCTACTTTAACAACCCGAGGTTCAGCAGGAGGGATTTCAGCAGGAGGGTTGGTTTTTACTCGTGCACCATGAACCTGGTTGAAGACTTGACGGTCATGGAAAACTTTCTTCTAGCAGCCTCTTTGCACAAAGTGCCTAGGGATAAGGCTGTTAAAAGAGTTGAGGAGCTGCTTTCCCTTTTCGAAGCGGCTAACGTTTCAAGGGTTAAATGGTCCAAGCTTTCCCTCTCCATCAGGAGGAAGCTGTGCTTCGCCTCGACATTCATCCATGATCCGGCAGTGGTGCTTCTCTACGATCCTTTCAGGGGGGCAACTTACGACGTAGCCTCCTTCATGCGTAACTTCATAAAGACTTCGACGGACTTGGGTAAGTCTATAGTCGTGTTTTCAACAATACCCATGCTCCTGGACGATGTTTGCGACAGGATAACCATATTCCACAATGGGCAGCAGGCCGTGTTAGACCATACGGAGAGCTTCATCACCGGAGTCAGCGGCCCCGGCATGCTTTCCATACATGTTTCAGGCTTCAGCGTTGAAAGCAATATTGAAATGCTTGAGAAAATCGGTGTAAGCTGGTACGCAACCGGTGAGAAGGAGGCAATAATAGAGTTTGACAATACTCCTGAGAAAATCCAGAGGACTCTGGAATTCCTTGTTAAGAACAATGCTTCCATCAACAAGATTGTAAGCAGCAGGCAGCACCTGCTTGAGTCCGCCCACAGGTTTATGGAGGAGTGACGAGTTTTGGCTAACCTTGTTGACCGGGAGCTGAAGCTCTTCTTCACTTCACCGCTCTTCATGACCCTGGAGTTTGCCCCAGTAGCATTAGCCGCCTATACACTACTATGCCCTGGTTCCTTCGAACCTATTGGTAGCGTGCGCGCTTTACTCCCAGCAGTATGGTTAGTTATAATTCTCTGCTCAACCCTTTCTGAGCTTGAGATTTGGCGCATGGAATTTTTAAACAAGGGTTTTAAGCTAAAGATTTACACAGCCATGTCTGAGTACATACCGTTTTTAGCGCATTCTCTTGTTTCCCTCATCCTGCTAGAGCTTAAAACACTTATAGTTTTAATACCTGTGTTACGATCTCCCCTTATCTTCAATGATTTTAACGGTTTGATTCATTTCCTATTGGCAACGCATGGTTACTGGCTTTTCTCACTATCCGTCGGATATGGTCTTTCTAAGGAGGTTTTAAGAAAGCTCGCGAACACTACAGCCATTTTTCTCTGCGTGATAATCTTCAGCGTAACGATATCTCCTTTCTTAATAACCCAGGAGGCGAGCCAGCCGCAGGGTCAACAGCTCTTTCTTAAAGAGTTTACTGTTGGATTTCGCAGTATATTGATACTGGTTGTTCTGCTTGTTTCCCTGCCGCTCTACGTCTTAGCCTTGTATGCCTGCTCGGTAGAAACCAGGAATATTCGTATCGACGGTATTTAGCCAGCTTAGGGGGAAAGATTAATATAGGCCTCTCAATGGGCACACTGCTTAGGAGGTGCGCTGAGTGTACCATAATATTCACGCTCCAAGGGGGCGGGACACCGTCCACCAACTGCAGGAGTCCCGCTGCAAACCCAGCCTCCGCTAGAGAAAACAGTGGTTTTCAAAAAGCCGTTTGCAAGAGGTGTTTCAAATGGTTTCAGGGTCTAGACTACTAGTTGAGAAGCTGAGGGAGAACGGGGTTAAAACCATCTTCGGAGTACCCGGTGGGGCTGTGCTCCCGTTTCTAGACGAGCTGTATAAGGCTGGCGACATAGAGTTCATTCTCGCGAGGCATGAGCAGGGTGCTGCCCACATGGCTGACGGGTATGCTAGGGCAACCGGCAGGATTGGCGTTGTCGTCGCCACATCCGGCCCTGGCGCCACTAATCTTGCAACAGGAATTGCCAACGCCTACTTGGATTCCTCGCCGGTTTTAAGCATAGCCGGCCAGGTTGCGACGCCTCTCATAGGTTACGACGGTTTTCAGGAGGCTAATGTTTTCTCGATGATGATAGGGTTGACGAAGATGAACTTTCTACCTAGAGACTTAAACGAGCTTAACTCTGCGCTTGAGAACGCTTTTAAAATAGCCTTATCCGGAAGACCTGGGCCTGTTCACATCGATGTCCCTAGGGATGTTCAGCTGATGGAGGGCGAGCCTGATGACGATTTCTACATCTACTCTTATACTCCTCCCTCTCCCTCCGACGAGGAGATTCTAACAGTCTCAAAGATGCTGGTTGAGGCTGAGAGGCCTGTGATCATAGCTGGAGGCGGAGTAATAATATCAGGCGCGTCCAGCGAGCTTATCGCCCTTGCTGAGCTTCTAAACGCTCCCGTAGCGACGACTCTAATGGGTAAGGGAAGCATTCCTGAAGACCATCCGTTGTCCCTAGGCATGGTTGGAATGCATGGGAAGCTAGGCGCGATCAAGGCTGTTCAGGAGAGCGACCTGATTCTTGCAGTAGGCATGAGGTTTAGCGACAGGACTACTGGTAAGTTAAGCGGCTTCGCCCCGGGAGCGAGGAAGATACATGTTGACATAGATAGGTCTGAAATCGGGAAGCTGCTTAAGCCCGACCTTGGCGTCGCCGGTGACGCTAAGCAGGTTTTAATCAGGATTCGCGAAACGATTCTCAGGCTTTTCAAGAAGGGCAAGGCTGCTACGTGGGGTGAAAGAGTTAAACAGCTCAAGAAGGAATCTGAGTTCCTTTACGATTACGATGCTGTTCCGGTTGATCCAAGTACTGCCGTAAGGGTTCTGAACGACTATGTTAAGGCTGAAGACTTTGTGACGACGGAGGTAGGCCAGTGCCAGATGTATGCTTCACTCCACTTTACAGCTAAGCGTCCGAGACAATTCATATCCTCCGGCGGACTTGGCACAATGGGCTTCGGGCTTCCGGCTGCGATCGGGGTTAAAGCAGCCTTCCCGGAGAGCCGTGTTTTCGACATAGCTGGAGACGGTAGCTTCTTCATGACTTGTAACCAGCTTCCGGTTTCAGTAGACTATAACCTGCCGATCATAGTCTTGGTTCTTAACAATTATTTCCTGGGCATGGTTAGACAGTGGCAGGAGCTTTTCTACGGCAGGAGGTATATGGCTGTGGATTTGAAGGGCAGAGCTGACATAGCTAGGGTTTCAGAGGGTTTCGGCGCTAAAGGGTTTAAAGTGACGAGGATAAGCGAGCTTAAAAACGCTCTTGAAACCGCTTTAAAGCAGGATGAGACAACTGTGTTAGACGTGATTGTCGCGAGAGAGGATAATGTTTTCCCAATGGTTCCCCCGGCTGCCCCGCTTGACAGAGTCATCGTAAGGAGGTAGGGTGGAAAATGGCTTCAGACGAGAATAAGAGGTTCATCGTGCTCAGGGTTCTCAACATGCCTGGGGTGATGGAGAGAATAGCCTCAATATTCGCGAGGAGAGCAATAAACATTGACACGATAACTGTCGGCATGGTGAACGGGAAGACCTCGGAGATATCTCTAACCTTCAGCCTGCCTCAGGAGAAATTTGAAAACATAGTTAAGGTTCTTGAGAAAAACCCATGTGTCTTCGAGGTTAAGATAGGTTCTCTCGAGTACGATGTGATAAGGGAGGCTTTCGTAGCTGTGCTGAAGGATTGTGACACTAGTGTGAGCGACTATATCAGGGTCAGGTATAGGGCTAGAACAACCTTGCTGAGCGGCTCCAGGCTTCTCGTCGAGCTCCTCGCCGACCCTAGGGTTGTCGACGACTTTAAGGAGGAGTTTAAAGATCGTGTTGAAAGCTTCTCGAGGAGCGGTGTGATGATTCACACTTTAAACCGTTTCAGAAAGTAAAAAGCTTAAAAGAAAACGTAGCCGTGAAGTAGGGGTGACTGAGGATGGCTAGGATAATAAGGGATGATGAAATAAGCATCGAGCTGATTAAGAATAAGACTGTCGCCGTGATAGGCTATGGCTCCCAGGGTGAGGCTCAGGCTAAGAACATTAGAGACAGCGGTGTTAACACGATAATAGGCTTGAGAAGAGAAGGCTCGTCTTGGAGAAGGGCTTCTGAAGACGGCTTCGAAGTCTACGAGATAAGTGAGGCAGTTAGAAAAAGCAGCATTATTCTAATGCTTATTCCTGATCCTGCTCAACCGGCTGTCTACAGGGATCATGTTGAGCCGAACATCTCTAAGGGTTCAACACTTGTTTTCGCGCATGCTTTCAACATTCACTACAGGCAGATAGTTCCTTCTCCCTGGCTCGACGTTGTCCTCGTGGCTCCCAAGGCGCCTGGTCCTGCTTTAAGAGAAGCATATGTTCGCGGAACCGGGGTCCCCGGCTTAATAGCTGTCCACCAGGATTACACGGGTAATGCTTCAAGAATAGTCAGGGAGCTGGGGAAGGCTGTGGGGCTAAGCAGGATCGGCTTGATAGAAACCTCGTTCAAGGAGGAGGTTGAGACAGATCTTTTCGGAGAGCAGGCTGTGCTATGCGGCGGAGTCTCGTCGCTTATTAAAAGCGGCTTCGAAATCCTTGTGGAAGCAGGATACCAGCCTGAGGTGGCTTACTTCGAAGTTTTAAACGAGCTTAAGCTTATCGTCGACCTGATCTGGTCTAAAGGCTTATCCGGCATGTGGCAGGCTGTCAGCGATACTGCTAAGTACGGCGGTCTTACGCGCGGCCCCTATCTTATAGATGAGGATGTTAAGAGGAAGATGAGGAAGCTTCTTGAAGATGTTCAGACAGGTGTTTTCGCAAGAGAGTGGATACTTGAAAACAGTTCGAACCAGGTTGTTCTGAAGACTCTCGTCGAAAGAGAGAGAAACCACTTGATAGAGACTGTTGGAAGGAAAATAAGGTCGATGGTGTACGGTTGAAAAAGACTTGATGAGGAGCGACGCTGTAAAAAAAGGTGTGGACAGGGCTCCGCACAGGTCTCTGCTTCACGCCATAGGCTTGAGAAACCAGGACTTCGAAAAGCCTTTCATAGGTGTAGTCAACTCCTTCACTAACGTTGTCCCAGGACATGTTCACCTCAACGTGCTTGCGGAAAACGTTTCCAAGGGTGTTAGAGACAGCGGCGGGGTGCCTTTCATCTTCAACACGATCGCTGTCTGCGACGGTATTGCGATGAACCATGGTGGAATGAGGTTCTCGCTCCCAAGCAGAGAAGTCATAGCCGACTCGGTTGAAATAATGGTTTCAGCACACGTTTTCGACGCCCTGGTTTTCATATCTTCATGCGACAAGATTGTTCCCGGCCACCTGCTGGCAGCCGCCAGGCTGAACCTTCCGTCGATATTCGTTACAGGCGGACCCATGTATCCGGGGTTGTTCAAAGGCAGGAGGGTTGACTTGGTTTCAGTCTTCGAAGCGCTCGGGGAATACCGTGAGGGAAGGATTACGCTTGAAGAACTGAGGGAGTTTGAACAGGCTGCTTGCCCCGGCGCCGGAAGCTGCGCCGGCCTTTTCACTGCTAACACTATGGCTTGCCTGGTTGAGGCGATGGGCATATCGCTTCCCGGCATGGCTGCTACTCACGCTGAGGACGAGGGTAAGAAGACTCTTGCATACGAGTCTGGAAGGCGAATAGTGGAACTCTGGAAGGAGGGTTTAAGGTTTAAGGATATTGTTAAGCCTGAAAGCATTGTTAACGCTATAATTGTTGATAATGCTCTCGGAGGCTCCACCAACACTGTTCTCCACTTGAGCGCTCTAGCCAAGGAGGCTGGGTACGAGCTTCCTCTAAAGACCTTCGACGAGCTGAGCAGAAGGATACCTACGCTGGCTCTAATAAGGCCGTCCGGCGAGAGCTTCATGATCGACTTCTACAACGCGGGCGGAGTCCCCTCGCTCATGAAGACTCTTAAAAAATATCTTAACCTGGATGTTTTAACTGTTACCGGTAGGCGTCTCCGGGAGCTTGTTGAAGAGTTTCCAGATCCAAGGGGCATGCTTATACGTTCTCCGGATAACCCGTATAGAGGTGAAGGAGGCATAGCGGTGCTATGGGGGTCCTTGGCGCCGGAGGGCGCTGTGATTAAGCTTGCTGGAACACCTGTTCAGCTTAGAACGTTCAGAGGCAGGGCTAGGGTTTTCAACTCTGAGGAGGAGGCTGTTGAAGCGCTTGAGAAAGAGGATTTCACTGTGGACACTGTAGTTGTCGTGCGCTACGAGGGGCTTCTAGGCGGCCCCGGTATGCGTGAAATGCTGATGCCGACCTCGCTAATAGTTGGCAGGAACCTTGTTGAAAGGGTTGCGCTGGTTACTGACGGAAGATTCTCAGGGGGCACGAAGGGAATTGCTATAGGCCATGTTTCCCCAGAGGCCTACTTGGGGGGACCTATAGCGCTCGTGGAGGACGGTGACGAGATACTTGTAGACGTGCCGGAAAGAAGGCTGGACCTGCTTGTCGATAGAGACGAGCTTGAGGAGAGAAGGAGGAAATGGGTTCCGCCGGCTAAGAGGCTTGAAAGCCGGTTTTTAGCTAAGCTGAGGGAAAACAGGTTTTTCACCTAGCCAATGTCCGCAGCGTTCAAGGGTTTTTCAGTTAAGCTTGACCGTTTCGCAACCCTCTGCTTCAAAGGGGGAGAGGCTTTTCTGAAAACAGGCTCAGACGAGTCTTTCAACTATCTTTTCATATCTCACGCGCACTTCGACCATTTAGGCAGGTCTGACGCGAAGAAAGCCTCAGCAGTATGCTCGGAGGAGACTCTGCTTCTTTCCATGCTCAGGGGGCTTGAAGTTAAGCGTGTTGAGAACAATCCTTTCACCCTTCTGGACTCAGGCCATATTTTAGGGTCTAAAGCCCTGCTTGTTGAAACTGATAGGGGAGGGATTCTTTACACGGGAGATGTTAACACTTCACCGGTTGAAGGCATACCTGAACCGTGCTTCCCAAGGGTTCATACTCTCATAATAGAGTCTAACTATGGTCGCCCCGGCCTGGTTTTCCCCTCGAGAAGACAGCTGATAGGCGAGATTGTCGACTACGTTAGTGAAACAGTGAGAAGAGGCAGACCCATAGTTCTAATGGGATACCCGCTTGGCAAGTCTCAACATGTTCAAATGGTTTTAGACCCTGTTCTCCAGAATGTTGTTGAAACATATGTTTCACCATCTATAGCAGAGTATAACAATGTTTACAGGCTTTTCTCAATGGGGATAAGTGGGAAGAAGGTTTTCACACCCCAGTCTCCAGGGCTGCCTGAGGGATCCTGGGCCCTATACTATCCTAATGTCTCCGGTAGAAATGCTTTCATGCAGCTTGTTAAAAGGAAGTATGGTGCTGTCTTCATAAGCTTCTCAGGCAGGTCGATTTTCGACTGGTATAGCGAGGCGCTGGGCGTTGACAAGGCTTTCCCGTTGAGCGATCATGCTGATTTCAACGGCCTGGTGGAAATCGTTAGGAAAACCTGTCCGGAGAAGGTTTTCACAGTCCACGGTTTCCCGGAAGAGTTTTCAAGGGAGCTTAGGAGGCTGGGCTACGATTCTCAACCGATACGTCCAAGCATTGAGGCCAGTTTCAGGCTTTAAAGTTTTTCAGAGTTTACGTGTGAAAACAACATACTCGTCTGCATAACCAATCTTGACGACACGGTCTCTGGTTGCAACCCTCCTGTTGACTAGCCAGAGCCTCTCAGTTTCAAAACCGGTTTCCCCAGCTATTTCAACGAATATTCTCTCTGTTTCTACAACGCCCGTCGGAAAGACTCCTTGAGCTATGACGAAAACACCCATCCCGTTCTTTTTAAGAACACGGTGAAGCTCGGACAGAACCCTGCGGAGGTCTCGGAAATAGGCTTCAACTATCGCCGGGGTGTTTCCGGTGTTTTCAGAATCCTCCGTCAGCCTAACGGCGTCACCTATGTATGAGCGTAGCATGGGCTCGGAACCCTTGAAGAAAAGCTCGTTTTCAACCCTGTAAACCCTGGTGTACTCTATCTTGTTCAAGTAGGGTGGTGAAGTAACGACCGCGTCGAACGTTTCATCCTCCAAGAACCATAGGTTTCTCGAGTCAGCCTTAAAAGTTGACACCTTAGGGTTAAGCATTCTGGAGGCTTCAACATCCTTAATCATCCTCTTAATCCTGTTCCTGTAAAACTTTCTGAAAGGCGGGATGTTCCTCTCCTTAACTATTCTAAGGAGGCCGCCGTCCTTCACGACGTAGGATGCTTTCATAGCAGCACTTATTAAACCGAGTTTGAAGAAGTTTCTCACAGTCTCATCCTCAATGTTTTCAACAATCTCTCTGAAGAACAATATGTCCTCTAAAACATGTTTGGGAAAAGCTCTTCTAACAAGCCTGCTTAAACCACCTAGGCTGGGTCTTCTAAATTTTTCCGAGAAAACTTTTTCAGAAACCTTCCTGAGCTGCTCAACATCATAGTCGGCAGTCTTAACCCTGGAGACGAAAACAGGAAGCTCAGCCACGTCGACGCCAACAGTATTTATCCCAAGCTCCTTTCCAGTTAACTGGGTTGTTCCGACGCCGCAGAACGGGTCCAGCATCCACGAGTCTTCGCCAAGCCCCAGCCGTCTACTCACAAGAACTACGAAGTCGCGGGAAAACCCTTCTTTATAGAAAAAACCAATTATGTATTGGAATATGCTTGTTGGGCACGAATGTGACGAGTCTTCCGAGATCCAGCTTCTCCTCTATAAGCATGACGAGTTCCTCTTGAAATACTTGTTTTTGAGCCTTTTAAGTTTTGCCCGCTGCTTTTTGCGCGCGTAGAAAACCGGGGGGAAAGGCTTTCCGTGGAGTGTGATTCACATGCTTCTGGACTACCGGAGGCGTCTCAAACCTTGTAGAATCTTAGCTCGCCACCACTTGTCTCTAGGGAAACCCGTAAAATGCTGATCGCTTTTAAGCCTTCAGAATGTTTCAAACCGTTTTTCATGTAACCCTTATTAGCATGTTTCTGCAGGCTCATCCGGCTTAGGGTTGTCAATGGAGCAGGATGCTTCCGGAGGCATATATCGGAGCAGGCTTGGACCGGTTTCCTCAGAGGCCACGAGATACGTGTCCAGCATTAGGGAAGACGCCTGGATATTTAACGAGGATATTGAATGCACGGTTGCGCACGACCTCATGCTTATGAAACAGGGCTATATTACTGAGGAGCAGCTTAAACAGATTCTTGAGGCTCTTAAAAGGCTTAGAGAGGAAGGTTTGAGTCAGCTCGACCTTGAAAAGTACGAGGATGTTCATGAACTTATAGAGTCTTATGTAGTTAAGCAGGCTGGGATGGAGGTAGGAGGCCTTGTTCACACGGCTCGCTCCAGGAATGATCAGGTTGTCACGGCGGTGAGGCTTAAGACGAGGAGAGAAGTCTTAAGCATTATGGGAGAGCTGCTTAAGCTTGAGGCAACTCTTCTAAAGAAGGCTGGAGAGACTCTTGACGTAGTTTTCCCGTTCTACACTCATCTGCAACAGGCTCAGGTTGCTCCTCTTTCACACTATTTCCTAGGGTATTTCGACGTGTTTCTGAGAGACTTTAACCGACTCTCAGAATCCTTTAAAAGGGTTAACCAGAATCCTTTAGGGAGCGTTGCTATAGTCGGCTCCTCGCTTAAGATAGACAGGAGTCTCACTACGAGGCTCCTAGGGTTCGACGGTGTTGTGGAGAACTCGTTCGACGCTGTTTCGTCAAGAGACTTCGCGCTGGAGGTTGTTTCAAACCTCAACATTCTCATGCTTAACCTGAGCAGGATTATGGAGGACCTTATAATCTGGCTTTCCTCAGAATACGGTTTCTTCACGCTTCCAGACGAGCTGGCTTTCCCATCGAGCGCGATGCCACATAAGAAGAATCCTTGCATACTTGAGCTGACCCGTGCGAGAACAGGAAGGGTTTTCTCAAGTCTAGCTCAGCTCTCGATGGTTTGCAAGGCAGTGCCCAGCGGCTATGTTAGAGATCTTCAGGAAACCAAGCCCCCGTTGATCGAGGCTATTGAAACATGCAGGGAAGCAGTTAGAATCGTTAGAATTGTTCTTGAGAATCTTAAGGAGAACCGTGAGAGAATAAGGTCTTTAACTGAGCCAAACATTATTGCCTTGGATGTTGCTGAAAGAATAGTTGAGGAAGCCAAGGTTCCATTCAGGCTTGCCCACAGGTTGGTGGGGGAGATTGTTAAGCTCAGCGTTAAAACCGGCAGGAAGATGAATAGTCTCAACGAGGAGGATTTAAAAAGTGTTTCCCTGAACGTGTTAGGCAGAGACGTTAGCGGTCTACTGATGAAAATACTGAAAGAGGCTGACGCGAGTGTTGTCGCTTCGAAGCGAGTATCCTTAGGCGCAGGCTCTCCCGAGGCTGATAAAATGATGCTCGCAGACAGGGAGAACGTTTTAAAAGAGTGTTTCTCAAAGCTTAGCCTGATGCTTCAGAAAGACACGGAGGCTAGGATGCTTCTGGAAAACGCTGTAAGCAGGCTTGTCAAGGGCTTCTCCTTCTCCACGGTTGAAAAATGCCCTTAGAGGCCTTCTAATGCCTTTAAACTGTTTCATTGCCTGTTTGACACAGCATCTAAACCGTTAGCATTGTGTACTAATATGAAGATAAAGAATAAAAGTCACCCCGGGAGAATTTCCCTACGGGTTGCTAATTAGAAAAGACAAGATAATAGGCCTCCAGGTTTACGATAAGAGGGGCCGATACGTCGGCACTGTTAAAGACATAGGGTTTGTCTTAGGCGAGAACCTAGTTGGAATAGTTGTTGTCGGGAGAGACAATAGGGAGATGGAGTTCATCTGGAGCGAGGTTGACGCTGCTGAAGACATAGTGATATTGAAGAAAGAGGTTACTGTTCCAGCTGCACCCCCTGCGCCGGCGAAGCCGGCTGTCGAAACGCGTGAAGAGCCGAAGACCCAGGTTAGGGAGCAGGTTTCAGCAAAACCCTCCACGTACGTGCCGAAGGAGCCTGAGGTCCAGGTTGCGCCAAGCAGTAGTGCAGCGGAGGCTCCTGAGGCCCAGCCCTCTTTCAAGGAGCCTGCTGAATACGAGGCGGCGGAACCGGAGCATGTTGAAACCGTCACCGTTGCGTCGCGGCCTGCTTCCGAGGAGACGGCTGGTAGTGCAGGCACTAAAACCTGTCCAAAGTGTGGAGCAATAAACAATGCGCGCTACAAATTCTGCTTCAGATGTGGAACCAGGCTGCCGACTTAGCTTAACGGTTCTTTAAGAACTATTCCACGACCCCTTTCTATTTCAAACCTGTAGATCGTTGGGTTCACAGCAGTCCAGCGCATCTTCCTTATAAACATCGTCCTTATTATGGAGTTCCCAACTCTAGACAGGGATAGTAATATGACGCCGCTCGCCAGAAACTCTTCAACACCATACCTGCTCATCATGTTCTCCCCAGTAGGGACTTCTGACGTTATAACCGTGGTTACACCGAGCTTCTCCTCAATAGAGAATATGAGGCTCCTGATGTATTCTCTAACCCATGCAACCTCGTTCGAATAAGTAGTTACCAACGGGGCTATAGGATCTATGACAAGCCTCTTAGCCCCTATCTCCCTCCTCCTCCTGTCAAGCTCCTCTATTATGTTGTTAACTATAGTGTCCATTTCCCTCCCCCACATCTTGGAGGTGAAGTATCTCCTAACCGGGAGTATCGCAAGCTTCTTTGTCTCTATGAGCGGCTGAAGATCCCAGCCGAAGTTCCTCACGTCTCTAACAAGCATCTCCGGCCTCTCGTCTATCGTAACATATATTCCGGGCTCATTATTCTTAGCCCCGTGTAAGAGGTATTGTAAGCTGAAAATCGTCTTACCGGTTCCAGCCTCCCCGGCGAGCAGATATGTTTTACCCACTTCGAAACCACCCTCCAGAATCTCGTCTATAGCCGGGTTGCCTGTTGAAACCCTCCTAACGTAGGAGACTCCTCTCCGCGGGGTTCCGCAGGCTGGGCAGAACTTGTATTCAGGGCTCAGTGGACGCCCACACTGCTCGCAGGAATAACTGCCAACAGCCTCCCTTCTAACTGCTTCTCTCCGCTGCAACAGTAATAGTTTCATGCTGAGCCGGTTTATAAATAGTTATCGGGCCCTGTTTTCCAGTGGGTTTCATCCGTGTTTCTTCAAAAAATAGTTTATTAAGCCTCCTGCTTCTATTATTTTCATCATGAATTCAGGCATTTTATCGCAGGAAAACTTCTCCCCTGTTCTGATAATCGTCAAAACCCCGTTGGAGACATCAAGCTCAGCCTCATCCCCATCCTTAAGCTTGTCAAAACCCTCATTACTTCTTAAGACGAGCGCGGGAAGACCCAGGTTGATAGAATTCCTGTAGAAGATTCTTGCAAAAGACTTAGCTACTATCGCTTTCACACCGGAGTGTTTCAAAGCTATTACTGCATGCTCTCTTGAGCTCCCCAGCCCGAAGTTCTCTCCGGCAACTATTATCGCTCCACCAGAAGCCTTTGCCCTGAATTCAGGATAATAGTCTTCGAAAACATGTTTCGCAAGAACCTCCGCATCGTGAGTCACCAAGTATCTTGCAGGTATTATCACGTCAGTATCCACGTTGTCTCCAAGCCTAATAATCCTACCGCGTATCTTCAAGGCAGAAACCTCCTTGGATCAGCTATTCTTCCCTCTACCGCTGACGCAACCACTGTCGCCGGGGAAGCGAGGAACACTTTACTCCTCTTATCACCCATTCTGCCTATAAAGTTCCTGTTGCTGCTTGAAACTGCAACCTCTCCTTCAGCAAGAACTCCCCTCGACATTCCGAGGCAGGGACCACATGTTGGGCTTGTCACTATTCCTCCTGCCCGCACAATCTCCTCGACGACTCCTGCTCTCAAAGCCTCCGCATACACCTTGACTGAAGCCGGGCTAACCACCAGCCTCACGCTCGGCGCGACCCTTCTCCCCTTAAGTATCTTGAAGGCTACGAGAAGATCGTCCAGCCTCCCGTTCGTGCAGGAACCTAGGAAAGCCTGGTCTATCTCAAGGCCTTCAACTTCTGCAACGGGCTTAACATTATCCACGCTATGCGGCAGGCTTACAACAGGCTCCAAGTTTGAAACATCAATCTCGATTTTCTCCAGGCACGCGTCGGGGTCGCTCCTAACATCCAGTAGCTCGCTGCGTCTTCCAGAGTTCTCAGCATACTCAATGCTTTTAGAATCTGTCTGAACAATCCCGGTTTTAGCGCCAGTCTCCACGGAGAGGTTTGCAAGAGTAAGGCGTTCAGAAAGAGACATCATGCTTACTGTTTCACCTGAATACTCCAGAGCCTTATAGGTTGCTCCATTGCTGCCAATTCTCCCAACGATACTTAAAGCAACATCCTTCGCGAAAACGCCTTTCCTAAGCCTGCCTTTGACCTCAACCAACAGTGTTTCAGGAACCCTCAACCATATCTCTCCGGTTGCTAGGACAACAGCAGCATCAGTAGAGCCGACTCCTATTCCAACTGCGCCAGTCGCCCCAGCTGTGCAAGTATGACTGTCCGCGCCGACTATCAGGAAGCCAGGCATGTCGAAGCCTTCTTCGAAGAGAACTTGATGAGCAATACCTCCCCTGCCTATCTCGAAAAAATTGTTTACCCCGTGTTTCTTAACGAAGCTTCTCATCCTTCTCATCTGGTTGGCTAAGTCTATCGTGCTCGGCGGAACATCATGGTCGAAAACCACTATCACCCTACTTGGGTCCCAGACTTTTCCAGAGATTTTTTCAAACTCTTCGACAGCCAGCGGCCCAGTTACCTCGTGCAACATTAGGAAATCCACCTTAGCCTCAACTATTTCACCAGGTTCCACACGAGGCCTGCCTGTTTTCCTGGAAAGCACCTTCTGTACTGCTGTTAAACCCGTCATCTACCAGCCCTCTTAATCTGCAGAAGCCTGTTAGCCCCGTTTAATATCGCGTAAACCCCTGCTAGCACAATGTCCTCGCTGAATCCCTTCGCAGTCACACTCCTCCCTTCTTCATCTGAAACCCTGACCGTAACTTCTGCAAGCGCATCCGTGCCTCCCGTGATTGCCTCCAACCTGAAGCTTTCAAGCTTAATCTTAACCAGGTCTCCAAGAAGCTTGCTGACTGCCTTCATCGAAGCATCTATCGGCCCCACTCCGAACTCCGCTCCTCTCCAAGCCTGTTCACCCCTTCTTATCTTTATCGCTGCTGTCGGCGTCGTGTTTAACCCAGTGACCACCAGAAGCTCTTCAAGCTCGATGCGATCCTTCTCACCGACCCCGTACCCTATAACGCTTTCAGCTATCGAGGCGAGTTCCGCGTCAGTAACCTTCTTACCCTTGTCGCCAATATCCTTAACTATTTTAAGAACCTGTTTCAACTCCTCCTCACCAAGCCTGTACCCCATTTCTTCAAGCTGCGCTGAAATCCCGTGGACACCGGCGTGCTTTCCAGCTACCAGCTTTCTCCTAGCTCCAACGAACCCAGGGTCTATAGGCTCGTAAGTCTCTGGAGACGCCAGTATGCCGTGAGTATGGATACCGCTCTCATGGGAGAAAGCGTTTTCTCCAACTATAGGCTTATTCACAGGTATTGCTACGCCAGTTATCAGTGAGACAAGCCTGCAAGTGTTGTATATCTCTTTAAACTTTAAGCCTGTTTCAACACCATACAATACTTTCAGGGAAACCGCCACCTCCTCTAGGCTCGCGTTGCCTGCTCTCTCCCCAAGTCCATTAATTGTTACATGCGCCTCAGAGGCTCCGCCCTCAATGCCTGCAAGCGTGTTCGCAACTGCTAGACCCATGTCGTTGTGACAGTGCACTGCAACCGGGATCCTCAGGGCTTTGCGAACCCTCTTAACAATCTCCCTCATAGCAAAGGGTGTTGCAACACCAACAGTATCAGGAATGTCGACTATGCTTGCTCCCGCCTCTTCAACCCTCCTGTAAAACTCCACTAGGAAATCGATGCTCGTCCGAGTCGCATCCTCAGCTGAAAACTCTATTTTCATACCGTAGGATTTAGCAAGGTCTATGGATTCAACCGCTCTGCGTACAGCTTCATCCCTGCTTATCTGCAGCTTCTTATTCAAATGTATGTCTGAGGTTGCTATGAAAAGATGTATTCTCCGTGCACCGGTTGAAGCAGTCTTCTCAACATCCTCCTTCACGCATCTGGATAAGGCAGCGACCTCCGCGTTCAACCCTTCTCTAGCTATCTGCTTAATAGCCTCCTCCTCGCCGCGCGACGCTGCTGGAAAGCCTGCTTCCAATACGGGTACTCCAAGCAAGTCCAGCTGTCTCGCTATCTTAAGCTTGTCCTCGGGCGTAAGCGCGACTCCAGGAGTCTGTTCACCATCTCTTAAAGTAGTGTCGAAAAGAATCACCCTGTCAGGTATTTCAGCCTCAGCAATATATCCTCTCCAAACCATTACGAAACCCTCCTAAAACAGGTTTAAAACAATATTGTTTTTCAGCAGACTCCGATAGAGGTGTCGCTGTCTCTGCAACGCAGGTAGTCTCGCCCCCTTTGGGCGTTGCTGGCCATGTGCACTATACACCTCCTCAGCGGAGACCGCTCCACTACTATATTAACTTTTTCTTCTAAAGCTACCCGGGTAACTGTAGAAATCCTTCTAAACCGTTTCTAATCATAACTATCCCGAAAGCCACTATTATCAAGTTGAATATTTTCGCAATAAGCTTCGAAGGAGTTCTGCCTATGCTCGCCATAATCCTCTCACCGTTAACAAGGATCACGTATGCTAAAACCGCGTTCAGCAGTATTACTAGTATGCAAATCAGAATGTTATATGGAGGGTTAGATATTATTATGACTGTGGAAATACTTCCCGGACCTGCGAGAAGCGGCGTAGCCAGGGGGAAGACAGAGATCTCCTCAGCCTTTTCCCCTCTCAGCTCGCTCTCCTCACCCACAAGTATGTATTTTAAGGATATTGCTACAAGAACCATTCCTGAAGCAACGTAGAAGTCATATAGCCTTATCCCGAGGAAGCTGAACATTATGTTTCCAAGCATGGCGAAGAACACTAGCACTGCTGTCGCGGCGACGACAGACTCCCTTATTATCTTCCTCCTCCTCTCGCTTGAGAAGGACTCTAGAAAAGCGTGGAAAACAGGAATGTTTCCAACAGAATCGAGTATGACGAACAGCAATATGAATGCTTTCGTGAAACGCTCCACTTCAGCCGTAAGCTCTAGACTCAAACCTGGTCGAATATGCTTCAACACCAGGATTCTTATCTTTTTCGCGGAAAACTGGAATAAGCTTGACGCTTCCACACTTCAAACAGATGAGCCCCACTCCCTTGTCTTTCAAAACCCTAATCTTAAGGCTACGACCAGGTATCACTGGGCTCTTACACTTACTACATCTAAAGTATCTTTTCAACACGGTCTTCCTCCTAAGGTTGTATTTCTCAGCAATCCTCCAGGCAAGCTTGGCATATGATTCAGCCCTGCTCAAGTCGGATTCCGCAGTTTCCAGCGCAAGCCTAAGCAGTATGTCTATCCTCTCCCTTGCGATATTCATCACCATCCTCTTACCCATTTAAACGCTTATGGAAAAACACTTGAAGGTTATTATGGTTTATGCGGCGCCCGGGATTTGAACCCGGGATTCCCAGCTTGGAAGGCTGGTGTCATAACCAGGCTAGACCAGCGCCGCCATCCCCTTAATAGTTGACGGTGGTTATAAAAGTTTTATTCCCCTTTTTCCCGCTTAACCAGTGTTTTCATCGGCTGAAGCCTCTCCACGTGCCCCGGCTTCTCTGGTTCTCCTATCCACTAGACTGTAATTATTCATCCCATATTCTAGAGTAACCGCATCCCTGAAGCCTGCCTTCCTGCATATCGCGCCGAGGGTTTTAGCATCCATGAGAAAGTAAAATCTCTCGTACGGACCCCAGTTGACCATGAAATAGTTCCCGCTGATCTTTCTAGCTCTGCGCAGAAACTTATTATCCCTAGTCATCTTTACTGACCATGAGGAGGCAAGCATCCATCCCCTGTTGCTCAGAACCCTTCCCATTTCTCTAAAAGCCTTTTCAACATCCTCCTCCTTCAAATGATGTATTGCTGAAACACATATTATACTGTCGAAAACCCTGTTTCTAAAAGGGAGACGTGTTAAATCATACTGCACGTAGTGAACCTCTCTTGCAGAAACGTTTTTCACACATTGTTTAAGCATGCTTCTGGAAAAGTCTCCTGCAATCATGATGCATTCCTTGTCAAACGCTTTCAGGTTCCTACAGTTTCCGCAACCATTATCAAGTATTAAGCGGGTTCTTCTTGAAAAACCTCTTTTAACCAGCGTTTCAAGAAAAGGGTCTGGCTTAACCCTTGTTCTGTCAAACTCCTCAGATATGGTGTCGTAAAGCCTACGGACCTCTTCACGGTAATCCCTAGCCATCTGAAGTTTCAGCCGTGCTGAAGTTATAAGCTTGAAAACCCCTTTACGGGAAATCGGTTTCACATTTATAAGCTACCGTTCTAAGAATCTACTGGTTAAGTAGAAGGAAAAAATCATGGGTAGGAGAAAAACTGAGGAGGAAGAGGATGAATCTGAGCGAGTAGAGGTTTTTGAATCAATAGAGGATATTCCAGGCATAGGTCCATCTACTGCTGCTAAGCTTAAGGAGCTTGGTTACACTACTGTTGAAGCATTGGCGACAGCCACTGTAAACGAGCTTGTAAGCGGAGGCATTCCTGATAAGACTGCCGCCAAGATAATATCGCTGGCGAGAAGCAGCATTGAGGTTAAATTTGTCTCAGCCCTAGACATTCTGAAGCAGCGGGAGCATATTCAGAAGCTTACTACTGGAAGTAAGAAGCTGGATGCCCTCCTAGGGGGAGGACTGGAGACTATGACGATAACCGAGTTCTTCGGGGAGTATGGAACAGGAAAATCACAGATAAGCCATCAGCTTGCGGTTAACGTTCAGCTGCCTGAGGAGAGAGGGGGTTTAAATGGGAACGTTGTCTACATCGATACTGAAAACAGTTTCAGGCCTGAACGTATTGTTGCGATGGCTAAGTATTTGAAGCTGGACCCCATTAAGACTGTTGAAAACATTACTGTCGCGGAAGCCTTTAACTCTGACCACCAGATACTCATAGTTGAGCGTCTCGACGAGATAATTAAGAGTAAGAAGGTGAAGCTCGTCATAGTTGATTCCCTGACAACCCATTTCAGAAGCGAATACCTGGGTAGAGAGAGCCTTGTTAAAAGACAGCAGAAGCTGAACGCGCATCTCCACAGGCTCGAGCGTCTTTCCAAGGCTTTCAACCTTGTTATTGTCGTTACTAACCAAGTTATGGCTAAGCCTGACGAGATATTCGGAATGGGAGCATACCCTGTGGGTGGCCACATTCTTGCACACAGGAGCCACACGAGAATATATCTTCGTAAAGCCAGGGGTGAGCAGGGTTTAAGAGTTGCCCGCCTAATTGTCAGCCTAGACAGGCCTGAAGGAGAATGCCTGTTCAAAATCACTGAGAACGGAATAACTGACGTTGAGGAAGAAGCATATGCTGAAGAAGGCTAAGGCTCTAGTCTAAACCTGTCCCTAGGATATAGTGTTGCCTCCCTAATGTTGTCAAGCTTAAGGATGCTCATTAAAAGCCTTTCAAGACCTATTGCCCATCCTGCGTGAGGAGGCATACCGTATCCGAAAGCCTTCAAATGGTATGAAAAATCGCTTGGGTTCAGGTTTTTCTCTATCAACTGGCTTACAAGCCTCTCCTTATTCTCCTCCCTGGTTCCGCCGGAGCCCAGCTCCAACGGGCCGTAGTTCAAGTCAAACGATTGCGAAGTACCGTCTGGATTAACCTTAATGTAGAAAGGCTTGATTTTACTCGGCCAGTGAGTTATGAAGTAATACTCTTCCCTCAGCTCCTCAAGGCTCCTAAGCTCCTCGCTTCCAACATCATCTCCGAAACCTACTTGAACCCCCTTTTCTTTAAGCATTGAAATAACCTCGCTATACTTGAATCTTTTCAGCGGGATTTCAGGCACTCTTATCTTTAAACCTAAGTTGTCAAACTCGCTCCTACATTTTTCAGCTATCTTCTCATGAACATACTTTATCATTTTCTCGCAGATAACCATAACGTCCTCCATGTCTGCGAAAGCAACCTCAACATCCACTGAGGTAAACTCGTTCAGATGCTTAGTCGTGTTGAAGGGCTCAGCCCTGAAAAACGGGCCTATTTCAAAAACTCTTTCAAAGCCTATTACCATTTGCTCCTTGAAAAGCTGAGGGCTCTGAGCCAAGTAAGCTATCTTGTCAAAGTAAGGCAAGGGGAATAGGGCTGCTCCCCCCTCTGTTGCAGAAGCTATTATCCTGGGGGTAATTATTTCGACGAAATCGTTTTCATGGAAGAAGTCTCTCAAAACCTGTAGAAGAGCGCTCTTAATTATGAAGATGCTTCTAACCCTTGGCCTGAAAACATCCAGGGGCCGCGCGTCCAGCCTAACGTCAAGGCTACTCTTAATCCTGTCAGTAGGGTCCAGTGGCAACGGATGTTCAGAAGTATTTAAAACCCTTATTTCAACAGGATCTATTTCAACCCCCCTTGGAGCCTGCGGGGTTCTTCTTACTCTCCCGCTCACTTCTATCACGTCGTTAAGCTTTATACTGTCAAGCGTGCCCTCAACACTGGGATTGGATTTACCCCTAACCCATGTTATCTGTATCCTGCCCCACCGGTCTGCTAAAACTATGAACTTGACTCCGCCGAGGTCCCTCCTGTCAAGCGCCCAACCGTAGACTCTAACAGTCTTACCCTCGTCTTCAAACGTTATATCAATGCTTCTTTTCCTCTCTCCAAACATTTCCCATCATCTTCATAAGGCTTGAATCCTAACGTTAATACCTAGTTTTTTAGCGAGCTTCTCAAGCGTCTCAACCTGCTTCTCATCCAGCTCTCTCCCCTCAACTACGATTTTAAACTCAGTAATATTGCCTGGAAGCCACACCTTGCTTAAGCCAACTATTCTAAACGGGTATACGAGTTCCTCTAGCTTCCTCTTCTGATCCTTCCTGTAATCCACAACCGTTATTTTCTCAACGCCAATATCCCTTCTGATTCTCTCAGCAACCTCCTTACTATCCCTGAGAATCCTCACCCCATCATTATTGCTTAAAATGAGTAGAAAACCATCCTCCACGTGAGCCTTCTTAAACTCGACTTTCTCGAGCTCACGAATCCTGCTGGCTTCCTCAAGCAGGATCCTTGACAATGTTAAATCCAAACTACTATTCCTCCCACTGTCTATGAGTTCTCTGCATTTCTGGCATAGGATTCCGCTTTTCACGCAGAAATCGCAGAAAGGTATTTTCATTTATGTCTTGTGGGCTATTGAACTCTTTTTAAATCTTCCCTATTTCCGAAGGCTGCGTAAACCTTTTAAATACTAATCTGAAACATGATTCAACAGCATGAAGATAAGCGACCCGGTGTTGATCGAGATAGTTAAGAACCGGAGGCTGCGGTTCATGATATGCAGGAACTGCGGCGCTAGGAATGCTATTGATGCGAAGAAGTGTAGAAAATGCCACAGTAAGAACCTTAGGCCTAAAAGGACTGAGAGGAGAGCCAAGAAATAGGGTCGCATAGAAAAGAATATAAAACAGGCATTGAACCTTTTAAACGGGCCGGTCGTTCAGATGGTTAGGACGCCGCTCTCACACAGCGGAGGTCGCCGGTTCGAAAACAAGGATTAATCGGAAATCCGGCCCGGCCCATTCTCCTCATGGTTTCCGCTAGATGGAATAGCTCTCTCCGAGCTCCGGTGCTACTGCGTCAAGACCAAGACGCTTCCTAGCGTATTCCGCCAGCTTCTCACAGTTATCCGAATCACCGTGAACTATGAAGGTTTTCTCCGCCTTAATCCTACTTACCAATTCCTCAAGCTGATCCTTCCCGCTGTGCGAAGAAAGCTCGAAATGCTTCACCTCCGCCTTGACCTTAGCCAGTTTCCCATCCACTGATACTATTTTCTTCTCCAAGAGAAGCCTTCCCGGAGTCCCTTCAACCTGATAGCTGACGAACGCTATCAGGTTCCTGTCAGACTTCCCAACCTCTTTAAGGTAGAAGTTGACAGGGCCTCCTTGAAGCATCCCGGCTGGCGTAACGATCACTCCGGGCCTCTTTAAGGCTTCCTCCCTCTGTCTTTGCGTGGTTATCCATATAACTTGCCTAGCTGCTTTCTCAAGAAGGTCGGGGTGAGACAGCCATTCTGGGAAATCAAAAAGTATCTCGGTCACAGTCCTAGCCATGCCGTCATAATAAACGTCATGGGGAAAACCGTGTTTAGCAAGTATCGTTATTACTTCCTGAGACCTTCCTAGGCCAAAGGCTGGGACAAGCGCTATACCGCCTCTTTCAACGGTTTCGCCGAGTTTTCTAACGAACTTCGCCTCAACCTCCTCCCTAGGCGGGTGATTCTTATTTGCGTAAGTGCTTTCAACAACCGCTACGTCAACCGGAGGATAATCAGTATAAGCGCCTTTAAGCAGAGTTGTTTCAACAGTGTTAATGTCCCCCGTGTAGAGCACCCTTCTCCCGTCAAGCTCGAGTAAAACCTGTCCTCCTCCAGGAGTATGGCCTGCTGACAGGAAGACGAGTTTAAAGCCGTCTCTAGAGTACTCCTCTTGGTAACTGAGCTTTCTCGACCTGCTTACAAACTTGTCTACTTCAAGAACTTCGAATGGAACGGTTTCCTTCGACACCCGGATGAAGTCCAGCAATATAAGTTTAGCAAGTGGTGCTGTTAAACTCGTTAGGAAGGATTCTCTCCCTCCACTTATGAAGAATATGGGTGCAGCTCCAACATGATCAAGATGAGCGTGAGTTATGATTATGCCGTCTACTTCTCTTGGCGGGATGTGCATGGGGTATTTAACCTGCCTCCCGGAGAGCATTACTCCAGCGTCTAGCAGGAGGCGTTTCTCCCGACCCGCCAAGTAAATGGCTGACCTCCCTACTTCGCGTACTCCGCCTAGAAATTTTATAAGCATGTTTTAATCCTCTTCAACGCTTTCTCCAGGTCTTTATTTAAAGTTTTAAACTCTCCCCTGGAGTTCCTTTTAAACTCCTATAATCTCCTTACTAAGGATCTACCATATTGCTACAGCATATATTTCAGCCTGCTTCTTCATGCTTATCACTGTCCCGTGAGGCAGCTCAGGCATGAAATACATGCGTGGCCCTTCACTCTAATCAGATCTGCTAGGAGGCTTGCTAAGTCGAGTGACTTCTACTGGTATGACCCATACTCCGAATACATGATTAAAACGTGACTAAGAAATCTTTCCCCTTTTTACTTGGGCACCGCGTGCTGCAACAAGACTCTAGCATCCAACCCGCTTCTACCTCTAAACCCTCTTGCTGGAACCTAGCACTTGAAGAATGGGGGTTGGTGGAAGTAGTATCGCAACCGAGTTTAATTAAAAAGCTTTAATAGGACCCGGGGCTTTTCAGGGGGTAAAAGGATTGCTGGAGAAAGTTCTTAGAAAAGAGGCTTGGACTGCAGACTGTATGCTGATATGCCTCCCGGGTATCGGTCTCGTAGGCTCGTTAACAGGCGAGCTGCTCATGGAGTCTGCTGTTGAAAACATTCCGATTCTGGAGCTTTACCCTGAGTCTCTCCTCTACGTATCAGTAACCTCTAGAGAGGGCCTGATAACTCCTCCGAAAATAACTATCAACAAAATCAGCACAGGAGAGTTTAAGGGCATCACTATAGTCAGAGGCGTCTCCCAGCCTACTACTCAATTTAACCAGTATGAGTTAGCCAGGAGACTGATAGAGGTTGCGGAGGAATCGGGAATAAGGATCATCATAGGCATAGGCGGGTATGCTATAACACGGGTTGGTGAGAAAAGAAGGGTCTATATTTCCTCTACTAATTGGAGGATCTCGATGCTTGGTGCCTCCCTCGGGTTCCTGCCTTTAAGGGGTACAGTCGTGGGAGCTGCAGGCCTAATTCCTGGGCTCGCAAGCCTTCATGGTTTTGACAGCGCATGCATCCTTATTGAGACCAATGGAGAAAGTCCGGACCTTGCTGCCGCTAAAACAGCTCAGAATAGTGTCATCAGCTTTCTTAAAAAATATTTTTCAAAGGATTGACAGAGTAATTATTCTTTTTCCGCGGAGCTCTCTTTAATAAAATCGTTATATATTTCACTCACTTTTTCAGCTGCCAGCCCACTTCCTTCGATAACTCCATTCTCAGTAACCCTTATCCTGTTCATCACTATTATGACACCAGCCTCCTCGTTATACTGAACCATTTTCGGAAAGACTCTCTCTATCCTCTCAGCAAGTTTCCTTAAATCCAGGATTGCTGCCCTCAACTCTATTCTCCTAACGTCACTCCCGTTGAGTATCACCTTAGGAATCTTCCTGCCTCCTTTCAACTCAACATCGTTCAAAATCACTGAAAAAGTATCAACATCCAGCGAGGCTAAAACACCCTGAAGCTCCTCACCGCTTTGAGTAACCACTGCAACCTTCTTACCTATTAAACGATTAACCTCTGTCGTGAACCCTGTTCTCATCATTTCAACATCACTTTTACAGTACACTCCCTGTTTTTAATACTTTCTGAAGTAAGGAGCTTATCCTAAAACATAGCTTTTTTTCGTGGCTATTTTTATTGTTCTGCTAATGGTACTTTTAGAAATGGAACAGGAAACAGTTCAACCACCTGTTCTCCTCAAATGCCCCGATTGCAATTCGCCACTTGTTAACTCAGATAACGAGCTTGTTTGCAGCAGGTGCGGCTTAGTGGTTGACTTCATAGATAAGTACGTCGCATCCTATGATCAGGATCACACGGCTCACGGAGACTCCTGCTACGGAAGCCTCATGGCGGAGCACGGTTTTAAAAACAACGTTTCTAGACTTCAGAAGAGCATTTTCTACTCTGCTACTAGGAAGGAGAATGAGCTGAAATGGATAATAGACAAAGTCTGTAGCAATTTCCATCTTGGGCATTCAGTAAGACTGTTTTCTCTCAGTATTGGTTTAACATTGCTGCGCAGCTCTAAAAATAGAAAGATTAGTTTAGCGGCGGTTGCAGCATACTCCGTAGTTAGCACAGCAAGATCCTGTAGTTTAAACATTGCTCCGCACTATAAGAAGATACAGGCGTACCTGCGTAGCATAGGTTTTAAAATCCGGCCGAGAGACCTGTTCAACGTGATCTCTATTGCGAGGGAAATCGGGATTGCAGAAGCGAAATACGATGCAGTTAAAACGATCAACGAGATAATATCTCTGATAATAAGAAATAACCGTAAGCTTCAATCTCTTGCTGAAAGAGAAACTTTTCTAAACATTCTTAGGCCGATGTCCATCAGGCTCTTTAATGATTTAAAATCTAAACACTATTATTTTCATGGTAAAAACCCTATGATATGTTTAGCAGCAGCAATTTATGCAGCATCAAAGGAGGCTTCGGCCATGTTAAAGATTAAGAACCCTGTGACTCAGAGGGAGCTGGCTGGATACGTAGGGTATGCAGAGTACAGCGTTAGAGAAACATATGAAGAGTTCTTCGGGAAAACATCTCAACCCGTTGAACCATCATACAGAGCAGAACCCTGCCGTTTAACCGTCTTGTAAACACGTTCGTATTCGAATAAGCCTTCAGGATCACTCACACGAATCCTGCACGTAACCTCTATTAAAAGCTCCTCCTCACGGGTTTCAATGGTGTAGTTAAACTGCGCAATAATCCCACACTCTTTGAAAAATTCCCCATAAAGATTCTCAGATTTGAAGCGTTCTATCCTATCCACTAGGATTTTCCTAAACTCAGAGAAATTACCCTGTGAAGAACTCATGCTTGTTTCTGCAATGTCCTCCACACTGTTGAAAACATCGTTTACTAGAGAGTCGGCTAAAACTAGTTTTTCTCTCTGCTTCAAAAAGCCTTCTAGAAGAATGCTTCCAGACTGGACCATTAGGTTCACTGTCAAAAGCAAAACCAGGATGGCTGTCGAGGCAACTATAGGTATCATCCATGTTTTAATCATTTTCTAAAACTCACCACTATGCACACAATGTCTTCACTACTTACTCTGACTATTCTAATTAGCCTAGTATGTTGTTCATCAAGATTTTTTGAGACCTGTTTGCCCTCCACCACTGTTCTTCCATTCTTCCTGCTCAGAAGCTCTATTCTACTCCACTCAAGCCCGTTAGAATCCAGGATTCTGGCAACTTCGCTGAGCAGGGTTTCAGAGTCAGCTAGGTTCTGCTGAGGGATTCCTGCAAGGCTTCTCTCCAAAACCAAATCTATTCTTATTGCTTCTATTCTTTCAAACGTGTTTCTGATACTTTGCGAGACAGTTATTATCGGTATTAATAGGAGAGTGCTCAGGACGATTGCGATGGTTCCCTCTAAAAACTGCATCCCTACTCACACTTGCTCAGCAAGCCGAGTTAGAGTGGAAACATTGCTTAAGGTGAGAAGAACAGCCAACGCTAGTTCTAAGACTAGCAGAAAAATCAGGAGTGATGATTCTAGGAAATCTAGAAGCTTGTCGCTCATCGTTTGGTTAAAACAAATCCATTCTCTGTTTTCTTCAAAGAGTATGTTCCACCTGGCTCTAGGGACACGCTGTTAAACCTGTATTTCCAAGTCCCGTAGAAGACTCGAATCCCATGAATCACAATAGAATACTCGTTATCCTTAAGCAGGATTGAATAATCAAGTAGGAGTTTTCCCGGCATAGATATGGTGAACTCTCCTCCGTATTCCGCTGAGAGATCAGCATATTTCCCTATTAAAAACAAGATACTGTTAAAAACCTTTGTTGAAAAAACCGTTATAACAGTGTTCGCAGCACGAAGAAGTGTAAAGCTTACTGTGAGCGTCAAAGTTATCCAGAGAGCGTCCTTCAAATGCTCCTCAAGGATTTCGTTCAAACTGTTTCACCCTAGCCTGCGGCAAGCAGCTTAGCCACGCTTTCACAAATCTGCTTAATCATAGGTATTACTCGCTCCGATAAGTATTCTAAACCCAGTCCAAAGAGGATTATGGAAAGCAGTATTACCAGGGTTTTCTCAAGCAGGTTACTCATGGATGATCATCCTCTTAAGCCATACGGCTTCCACATGCTTTTTCAACCCAGAATCATACCAGTGTCTAAGCCTTATAACCGCCAACGGGTCAGTATTGGTGAATAAATAGGTTTCTCACCATTCTGGTTTGAAGATGATCTTCCAAGATGACATGATGGTTAACGCAATACTTCAGGAGATAGAGGATTTAAAGGTGCATATAGGGAAGTTGAACACTAGAATTTTAAACCTCGAGAAGAAGTATCGGGAGTTAAGCGAACTCCTAAAGGTTGCTCCGAAATGAGCAGCGTTGAACAGAATTTCCTTCATACCGGCTTTGAAAGAAAATGGGCCTGGGATTACAGGAATAGGGCTTTATACTTGTCGTATTCAGGTTCCTCAAAAACCGATCCTTGGCTTCTCTGCGATATCATGCATAAGCTCATGTATTTCAAGCCGGAGAGAATACTGGTTCATGTTGATGATCGTTTGCTTGAAGTTCAGAAACAATATGTTGGATTGTTAAAGAATCTCTCACTGGAGGCTGAGAAGGAGAAGGAAGAGCTTTACAAAAAACTTCTGGAGAATAGTCTTGACCTTGATACTTCCCGAGGAATGCTTTCCATCAGGCCATTCTATGGAAGCATATATTCTAAGCCATTATTACGGTTTCCCGCATCAATCAAACTTTTTTCCGAGTGCAGCTTCCAGGAATTCGAAAGGGTTTTCCACAACACTTGGCAGGCTGAACACAGCTACGTGCTTGGCCACCTGCTGTACTGCGTGGATTCTAAAAGCGGTTTCTACAGGGTTTTTTTCAAGACTGACGATTACTTCTGGATTGAGAAGGAGCTTTCGAAAATTCTGCGACTAGCCTACTCTAGGAGAATGCTTAAAACCGGTAGGCTTAAAGACATATTTAGCTACAGGTTTAAAGTCGGCTTAAGGTTTTTGAAAGTGTTAACGCGAGGTGAGACGGAGCCGGCAAACTCCATAGTTAGACACGCAGTATACTCCTCCATAGGCTTGTCGAAAATATATCCATTATTGAAAGACAGTGATGTTCAGTGTTTCTTCTTAGACGATGTAGGGAGAAGGCTTTACGTCGACCATGCCCGTTTCGGAAGGCTCCGTACGAATATTGTGTTTAAAGAAAGAGATTTTGAAAGCCTGACGTCGCTTGTGAAAAGAGAATCAGGCCTGAGCCTGGACTACTCCAACCCCTCGATTAAAACCGCTATCTTGTTCAACAGGATTTTGACAAGAGTATCGATAGATATTCCTCCCCTAACATTGGGGAAAGGCGTGCTAGACATTCGGAAACACATGGTAGGCGTGCTTCGCTTGAAGGATCTTTTAGAATCAGAGTATTTTTCACCCGAGTCTGCAGCATTTCTAATCCTTGCAATTCTTAATCGTGCAAACATCTCTATCTTGGGTGAGCCGAATTCTGGGAAAACCTCTCTCCTGAACTTTCTAAGCTATTTTGCTCCCTCATGGTGGCGCATAGTGCATATTGAAGACGCTCTTGAAACACTTCCCCCAAGGATTTTCGACCAGCATAGAATAGTGTATGTGGTTGAACCATTCGAAACCAGGGGAAGAAGCGATAATAAGACGCTTGAAATAGTTAAGGCTCTTCACAGAACTCCTTCCTACCTGATTCTGGGAGAGGTTCAAACCGGAAGCCATGTTAAAGCGATGTTCCGCGCTGTCTCAGCCGGTTTAAGAATAATGCATACTGCTCACGCTGCTTCCGGCAAGGGTTTCTTTAAAAGGCTTGTAGACGTTTACAGAGTTCCTAGAGCCCTAGTTTCAGAGCTTGATCTGCTAATAGTTATGAGAAGGATTGAGGCAAATAATTTTGTTAAACGGCTCGTCTGGGAAATAGCTCTGATAGACGAGGATTCGAGCCTTAATGAAATATTTTCGAGACATACTGTTTCGGACGAGTTACGCTGCTATACTGGGTTAGAAGCCTCAAGATTTTTCGGAAAAATAGCCGGTTTAAGCTGTATCGATGAGAAAAACCTCTATGAGGAATATGAAGACATCTTGAAAGTGGTTTTAGAGAACCGTTTTTCAGACAATTTCACCATTAAAGCTCTAGTTCAAAAAATTCACGTGGAAATGCTTAGAAAGACTGGAGGAGGTTTTCAGAAGTGACATTGAAAACGTTTTTAAGAAGAATATTTAAAGATGATGATAAGCATGCTTACGAGGTAATAACTCCAATTGTAGCTGAAATAATAATAGCTCAATCTGCATACAACAACCTTTATAGAACTATTTGCGACGTTTCAAGTAAAAAATATGAAGAGTTTTACACAGTCTTAAATCAATGTCTTAAAAAAGATCTGAATGGTGTAGATATTCAGAAAGCGTTAAACAAGGCTCTCAGAAAATATCCGGATCTACTGAACGCGATTACTCACGTGGTTCAGAACACTTCTAAGCAGAGAGCTGATCCTGAGGAGACGTTAGTGCTATTCAGAATCCTTGAGTCGAAAGCCAGAATGAAGTATCATGAGTACACGTTGAAACTTAACTCCATAGTTTCACTATTCTTCTTCTACGTTTTTCTTGTTCCAATACCAATAATATTGGTCTCCGGGTTTTCACCAGAAACCTCGACAATACTCTTCTCAGCATTCTTCATCATAAGCATGATAGTGTTCCGCATCTTCTTCGACAAGATCGGAAGGATTAGGAGTGTTCTGCTGGGTTGAGTAAAACATGCTTTTTCCTAGTAACAGGGCTTGGAACACTTGCCTTTTTAATGCCTGTTTTAAAGCTTAAGCCGTATGTTGCATTTTCAATTCAGCTTCTAGTCTACACGCTTATGATGACTCGGAATAAGGAAAACAATGCTGAAAACCTTTCAGAGACCGTTGACTTAACACTAGTAGGTAGGTTAGCGGATAGTCCTGAAAACCTGAATCTTGAGGGTTCCGTTTTCAAAACTTTGTCGGATCCAGATTTGAAAACCGATTACCGTGGTCTTTTCGAAAAGGCTATGCGCAACAGTATAAACGGGTATCCGATGGAGAAAACTTTAACATCCTATTCGAGTGGGCTTAGCCGAACAGGCAGGCTCTTAATCAGGCTTGCTTCAAGCCTTTTCGTTAAGGATGCTGTCTCTGCTAAAAAAATTCTGAAGAGCTATGTGGTTCTGCTTAGGGAAAACGAGGCTTTGAAGAATGAGAGGAGGACTCTTTTTTCAGAAGCCAGGTTTAGAGCCATGATAATGCTTGTAGTAAGCTCCTCTCTAATTGGTTTCCTCTCTGCTGCAACCCCCATTCTCAACGCGTTCTCAGATTTTTCAGCAACATCCGTTTTACAGGGGGATTTTTCCCAGCTTATTTCCCTTTTCCTATACGTATTAAGCGTCTCTATACTTGTTCACCGCTCCCTAGCATTCAGAACACTTGTGAAAACAATACTTTACTCAGCTTTAAGCTTCGCAGCATCATTCCTGGTTTTCAACAATATTATCAGCAGCTTCACTATGCGAATCAGCGGATAGAATCATTGGTGCTTAAATTATCTAAGACTCGTGTTAATAGTGGGTTGAAAAGAATCTTGAAAACAAAGTTGAAAGGGTCGCAACTCATAGAAGAGGGTCTGCTGATAGTGTTGGCACTAGTCATGCTGGGAGCCGTCTTCGGAGTTTCGAAACAAGTCGTAGACAACATATCGGGCTTCTTCAACTCTCTAATAGGGGAAGTGGGTAAACTGGGCGAAAGCCTATTCGGTTGGATGCTGCCATAAATAATGGCTGACGGCAAGAATATAAAGCCTGACCCGACCTATGTAGCGGTAATCATCACAATACTCATAAGCATTGTGAAAAACCTTTCAAACCTCCAGTTTTTCCCAAACCTTCCCTCCTTAGGGAGCACTCTACTCTTAACGATTCTTCTACTCCCCATAGTTCTTCTCCTGCTTTACAAGCGGCCGAGCCTGGTTGAAAAATTTTCTTTTAGAGAAAACGAGGATTACTTTATTGCGAAAACGGGTTCATCAGAGTTCGTAGTTGGAGCTGTTTCAATATTTCCGGAGGAGGGGACAGGCGGAACCGGGACTGGAGAGGAGGATTTCTATTTAAAAACCAGAGGCCTTGTCAACGGGCTTCTTAAAGCAGGAGTCTCAACAACGTTTGTGACCCATATGCTTCCCTCTGGAAACCGTGACGAGGATGTTCTTCTCGCCCAGCTGCTCGTAGTCAGCAGAGAAATAGGTCGCGAAGGAGTTGATGAGGCGGTGAAGATGCTTAGAACAGATTTTGAAAAAATAAGGTCTGTATACAACACGGTTTTCCCAGAGTTAAAACTCGTCAGACTGACGGGGAAAGAGCTGGTTAAATACTTGAGAAGAATCCTGGTGGATGATTCCGTTGCTCAGCGGGTTGACGCAAGCAACTCCATTAGGCTTCTTACACCGCACATGCCTGACGACGAGCTCTGTTTTCTCCCATCTTCATACAGACCCTCCGCTGATGCTGTTGAAAACAGGGAGACTATTGACCTAGGGTGGATAGTTTTTAACGGTTCAAGCATCATTCCGTTCAGGCTCGATGTAGACAAGTTTAAGAAGCATATGGCTGTCTATGGTTCAACAGGATCCGGTAAGACGACGACTGTGAAACATGTTTTAAGAGGGCTCGCGGAACTTAAATATCCCTTTATGGTTTTAGACTGGCATAACGAGTATGGGCATCTGGCTGAGGAGCTTAACGGCATTGTTTTCAAACTCGGCTCTTTCTCCTTAGACATACTTAACCCGGTTGAAGCCAGCAGCCTGTCTGAACACGTGGCAATAGTTACAGATATTTTCGACCAAATATACAGCTTCACTCCTTCTCAATCATACATGTTTAGAGAAGTGCTTCTGCAAACACTTGCAGAGAAAGAGCTTGGAATACCTGCTTCAAACTCTCTTAGCGAGCTTGTAGAAACCTTAGAGAGATGGAGCATCAAATCGTTCTACGAGAACGAGACAAAGTTCGCGCTTCTAAGGAGACTTAGGCCGTTGATAACTGGGCAGAGTAGGGAAATATTCTGTAACACGAGTAAGCTGGTAAGGATCAGCGACATTGTAGATAGGAATGTTGTTTTCGAGCTGGGAGACATTGTTGAAGTAGATATTCGTAAGCTGGTTTCACTCTTTATCCTGGCGCAACTCTACGAGTTCAGAGTGAAAAACAAGAGCGTTAAGAGTCATTTTACTGTCGTTGAGGAGGCGCATAACATCTTGCCGTACAGGAGGCGCGACTCTCCGCCTGGCATTGCTGAGAAACTTTTCTTAGAGATGAGAAAGTTTAACGAGAGCCTTATACTTGTGTCACAGTTTCCGTCGCAAATCTCCCCGGAAATAGTCAAGTCAACAAGCCTGAAAATATCCCACAGGATATGCGAGGGAGAGGAGTCAAGAGTTCTGACAGACATAATGGGTCTTTCCCCATGGGACTATGAGCTTTTGAAGAAGCAGACACCTGGATACGGCTTCTTAACGGCAGAGGGTTTTTCCAAACCCGTACTTTTCACCATAAGGCTTAACGAAAAAGAAAGCTCATTTTCCCAGGGTTCCTTAGAAGGAAGTCAACCCAGTCAACCACATCCCCCTTACACCTAAAGCCTTCTCTATAACACTCCATAAACCGGATGTAGGTTTTTCCAACACTAACACCGGTCGTGTCCAGCTGTACGATTCTCTTCCGTTTAAAATGTAGCTTCGCCATCAGATAGCAGTAGTCCGTAATCTCGGATTCAACGTTCCTCCTAGCCTTCTCCTCGCCATACCCCTTGACGCTGCGGAGCCTGCGCCAGAGAACATCTGGTCTACATCTTAGGACAAGACAGTAGTTAACGTACTCTGCCGGAGAAACCTCCGCCGCGTAATGACCATCTATCAGGAGGCGAACACCCTCTTCGACACTGTTTGAAACATGCTTGCGCAAAGCCTTTTTCAAAATGCTCATGTCAACAATACCGGTTTCCAAAGAATAATCATAACCAGTGATCGCGTTAGCCTCAGCCGCGAACCTGCCTAGATCCAGGTGAATCCAGTCTTTATTCCTGTTGACAATATATCTGCACAAGGAGGTCTTGCCGGTTCCAGGAGTACCGGTCACCACTATTACTCTGCTCTTCACAGCTTAAGCTGAGCATACGGGTTATAAAAAGTTCAACGGCCCCAGAATATTTTTTAAACAGCAAAAGATTTAACTCCCCCTCTGAAGAATGTTTTCCAGCTCCGATGGTGTAGCCCGGTCAAGCATACGAGCCTCTCGAGCTCGGGGCGCGGGTTCAAATCCCGCTCGGAGCATTAATGTCTTAAAGCTTTTATTCTAAGCTAACCACAGGTAAACCTCTTTTTCTGTTACATCTAAATCTTCGATCGCCAGCTCCTCGATATTGCCGCCCAGCTCATACCCTAGAATACGGGTAGCGATCTTGAGTTCAATCAACTTGTTGGCAAAAACGTGCATAGGTCTAGAAGAGGATCTAGATCATAGTTTTTCATCCACATTATTACCTTATTGAAGCGTTCTGATTCCAGTTCGCAATATACCGCGATTGGCGAGAACACCTCTAAGGTTCTTCCCTCTTTCAACAACGGCTCGACTTCCGGATGCTTCTTAAATTTCTGTATAAGAATTAGTTTCTGCTTCTCATGGGCTTCCTTCACAAATGATAGGTCGTTTCTATATGTCCTCTTGTTTGAAGCTACATGATCATATAAGTTAACTGTGACGAAGTATATCTTGTTCCCCTTATCTCCGGTTAATACAGCATCAAAGAGATCGTTGACTAAGCTCTCTACGCCCCCAGGTTCGTTTATGTACACGATGATTTTAAACAATATATCTTTGCTACGGTTTCTACCATCTATCGCAATGGAACACTCTTCCGTCGTACTTTTCCAGCGTTTGTTTATATATCTGAGCATTCTCCCCAGCTAATTCTAGGTCATCACCCCATCCCCAGACCCTAGCCCCTTTCACCCCTTCTCACCCTTTAATCTTCTATACTCCTCAAATACTCTTATATGCTCAGGCTTAAAACTTCCTATTTCATCTATAAACCTTTCATGCTCTCTGCTTGGAATAGTGAACCGATAAGTTATAGTATCAGACTCCATCTTTTCCAATTTTTCCAGGATGAAAACCCAAGTCCATAAGGATTTGACGTAAACCCTCCAGCCCTTCTTCACATTTTAAGCGAAATCGTATGAAGAGTCTTTCTCCATGAATCAGATAGGCACTTCCATCCCCAGAAAAGAAACCTTTCACATACGCTCTTTTCCCATTTGCATGTAGGTGTTCTCGGGGAACTTAGCGCGCGCATCATACCCCCACATGCTTCACAATAACACTCCTCGAACCTTATCATGGGGTCTCTGAGGTCGTAGAACAACCCATCCCAGTAGTATTCCCCGTGCTTCGCCCTCAGGAACCAGGAAAGATTACTATAGCTTATATCCTTATACTCCTAGAGTCTCGCATCAACGCCGTAGAGAAGAAACTCGAAACCGTTCTTACTCAAGTTTCTCTTTAAAGTCGACAGGATATATGGTAAGAATTCGCCAAGCCTCTCCTCCTCGAACAATTCTCTAGCTGGTATTGCGAAGGAAGCATAGTTCATTTCAACCTGCTTCCTTATGGTCCAATCCATCTGACGCAGGTTAGCACCTTTAACCAAGCCTATCAAAGGAGTGTCAAGCTTAAGGAAATCGTTCGCGAACGAGACGAGGCGTATGGTTTGGGACCAGGACTGATAGAGTGGGACATCGGTATAGGTGTAGTTGTCAGGAATCATCGTGGCATCCGGCTTCAAGTCGTTGATCAGCCTGAAGTAATCCTTGGTTTCAAGCCTGTCAATAAGCTCGTCAGGCATAACTGTGGAAAGCAGTATCCTTCCATCAAAATCAAGATAGTCGTGAAGACCCTTGCTAGAAGCCTGAACCAGAATGTTTCCATTTGTAAGCAACTGCCAGAGGGGCAAAAAAACCTCAGATACTTGAAAACCATCCCTCCAAACCCAAGACCTTTGATCAGTGACATCGATTTCAGGTATAAACTTGGAGAACTTCACTCTTGCTATTCTCGCAATTAAACCCGCATTTGCCCCTTCTCACAATATATTTTTTACGCTTCAAGAATTTAAGCAAACATGCTGGGCAGCCTGCACTAACATGTTTGCACACATTTTTATACATGGCGGATTAGTAAAGCTCAAATACATTTGGAAATAAGGATGCGAAACGTTGAAACCGGAATCGGACCGCGCATTGTTAACGATATCCGTAACTGGCGGGCTCGTATGGGCTTCATTCGCACCCTTCACTCTTTTGTTCGGCGTCTACTTAAGATCTCAAGGATTATCCTATGCCTCCATTGGCCTGCTCATGACTATAACCAGTCTTCTTTCCTCTCTACTTCAACCAGTCTTCGGCGCTATTGCCGATAAGTATCGTAACAGGAAAGCCATTATCTCAACGTCTCTTCTCGTTAGGAGTTTAGCGTGTCTGATTCTACTGCTGTCGACTGACGTTATCAGCATGTCAGTATGGTATTTTGTCGCAAGCTTGTTCATAGCCGGGTTCATGCCGCTCGCTCAATCAATGGTTGCCGATCTTTCTGGGAACAGTCGGCTCGGTGTTTCAATGGGAAGATACAGACTTTTTGGATCCATGGGCTGGGCAGCCGCCTGCATTCTTACGGGTTTATTTGCCAGAGACCACTTGTGGAACATTTTTCCAGTCGCACTAGTGTTCACCATCATGTCTTTCCTAGCAAGCCTGTTCCTGCCCATGGTTGAGAGCGATAGGAGGAGCCTACACGAGAATATTCTGGAGAAAAGAAACTCGTCTGTTAAACTTGCCGTCTGCTTCACGGCAAGCATTTTAACGTCAGGAATAAGTATGGGAGCAACATCCTCGTTCCTAACCATTTCACTATCTCAGCTGGGCAGCGATCCCTTTTTCATAGGTGTAGTAATCGCGTTAGGCGCCCTCCTCGAGGTTCCCGCCATGTATTTTGGCGGATGGCTCTCCGACCGGGTTGGAGGAATTACAGTCCTAATCTTAGGTGAAGCAGGCTTAGGCATGGTTTACTGGATCTATGGGACCGTTAAGAATCTTTACAGCTACCTGATTATTCAGAGTGTTCGAGGCATACTCTATGCGTTGTTCACCGTTTCAGGAATGTCAATCAGTTCAAGCCTTGGAGGAAGTAGGAGAACAGGGCTTTACGCTGGCTTTTACAATCTTTCGCTTCAAATGGGGATGTCCTTCGGCCCCTACTTGGGCGGAATGGTTTCGGATTATCAAGGTTTACAGGCCATGTTCGCGCTCTCTTCAACCCTGTCAATAGCTTCCGCAACGCTTCTCATTCCATGGATAAGGAGGAAACGTTGAAAAAAAGAGTATGGCAGAATGTTTCAAACTGGGCTGAATCCTAATGAAGCGTTGAAAAAGAAGCGTGCTTAGAGACTTAGCTTTTCTCCTCCGTCTTGGGTTTCACTGTCAATATTACTTCGTCGACACCTATTATCGTCGTAGCCAGCTCCACAGCTGAAACCATCCAGTTTTTAACTACGAGATACGGGTCAACCACTTTTCCATTCAGGTCCGCCACCTCCCTGCTTATAGCGTCTATCCCGTATCCTGCACCATCTTTAGAATGCTTACTGCTAAGCAGCGACATTGTTGTCAAGGGCTTCATGCCGACGTTAGCAGCGAGGGTTCTTACAAGCGATTCCACGCTGTCGGCGAAAGCCTCGTATATCAGTTTATCCTCTTCAGACTGGTTCTCCGCGCTTCTTCTCAACGCACGCCCTATCTCAAGCAGCTCCGCACCTCCGCCGACGACGCATCTTGAATCCTTGTATAGGCTGAGAACTGCTGAGAGCGCGTGTTTAAACTCTCTCTCATACTCTTTTAAAAGATCCTCGTTCACGCTTCTCAAAAGTATTGACACAGCCTTGGGCTCTCGGCAGCCTTCCACGAAGACTATTTTCTCGTTTTCGAAAACCTCCTCCTTAACAATGTCTGCCCTGCCAAGCTTGTCTTCAGAAATATCCTCAGGGTCTGAAACAATCTTACCGTAGGTTGCTCGCTCAAGCCTCTCCATATCGGATCTTTTAACCCGTCTCACCGCTGTGATGCCGTTCTTATACAGGTATTGCTGAGCCAGCTCATCTATACCCTTCTGGCAGAAAACAACGTTTGCTCCAGACTTAACTATCCTGTCAACTTTTTCCCTTATAATCTCCTCTTCTTCCCTGATGAATCCTCGGAGTTCTTCAGTGGTCTTAACCTCTATTTCAGTCGATATTTCAGTCTTCTTAACCTCTAGAGCGTAGTCTACCAGAGCAATCTTAGCATTTTTAACCGTTTTACTCATGTTCGGATGGACGACTTCCTTATCAACTATAACGCCGTTTATGAGTCTAGAGTCTAAAATCTCGCGCCCACGCTTCCTAACTATGCTCACCCAGTCTATGTCCGCGTAATATCCGCCATCTCTTTTCTCAACAATTCTTTCAGCAGTTTCCAAGACTATTTCGGCAAGACGTCTCCTCTCCTCCGGAGATGAAAAGAAGGTGATCGCTGTTTCAGCAATCCTCTTAAGCATCTCCCTGTCTGAAAGATCAACTGGTTTAGCATCTTTCTCAAGCTTTTCAAGAACCTCGGACAAAGCCTTATTATACCCTCTGACTATTGAAATCGGGCTTATTCCCTGCTTATACAAGCTGTATGCGTTTCTAACCAGGTCGCAGGTTAAAAGTATGAGTGAAGTCGTCCCGTCCCCAACCTCCTTTTCAAGAGCCTTAGCCGCGTCTATTATTATCTTGCCGACAGGATGCTCAATACTCGCTTCGCTGAGAATAGTTACTCCAGTCTTGGTCACAGTGATATCCCCGACTGTGCCTACTAAGAGTTTGTTTAAGCCTCTTGGACCATACGCGGTTCTAACGACCTCGCCTATTACAAGTGAGGCTACAATATTGTTCTCATAAGCCTCTTCCTTGCTTCTTCTCACGGTTGTTTCCTTAAGCACTATTGCTGGTCTAGTCTGTTCATATGCCATTTTCGTATCACCTCGATACTCCCTCTTTCAAAAGACTTTTTAAAAGCTTTTCCCGGAGACAAGATTTATTAGGCTAAGGTTCTTTTCTTGGCCCGAGTTTGGGAAAGATCTACGACAGCCGGGTTAAGGGAGTTGCGAGAATGCTGCTGCTTAAATATGGTGACCTCTTTAGTAACGATTATTATGCGAATAAGCAGGCTTTGAAGAAGGTCGCGGTTTTCCAGTCTAAGAAGCTTCTGAACAGAGTTGCCGGATATATTACGTCGGTTAAATCCTCGGAAGCTGGAAAACGGCAGCAGGAGGAAGTGGTTGAGGTTGGAGAAGAGTGATTTCCCAATCTTCCTGTCTGATTTCGACTACGGCTGGTTAAAGAGAGCCCTGAGAGAAGCCGAAGCCTATCTTAAGGAGTCTAAGAAGGCCTCCCCGCCTTTGAAACTCATATATGCGAGAATGTCGATTCTTTCCAGCAGAATGCTTGTGACAATGCTTTTCCCACCTATGAGCAAGTATGAAAACACTAATGTAAACGAGGAGGCTTCAAACCCTATTGAGTATAGGCTTAGAAGCCTGTATGATAAGGCTCTTGAAAAAGTCGAAAAAATACAGCTTTCAGAGGATGAGGCTGTGGAGATAAGTGATTTCCTTTACAATCTTTCCTCCACAATCCTCGAACAGATTCTGAGCAAGAACTAGTTGCGCTAAGTGTCAACGGGATTTCAGGTTTAAATAGTTCTTAAACATCAAAATAAGTCGAATGATGTGAACTGACCTGCTCTGAGAGAAAATCCTCTATGAAGATCATGCACCTCACTGAGGTTTCAATCATGTTTAAGACGGTTCAGTCTTTTCAAGTAGCTGTCGACGATCATCGGCGGCAGCCCAATGTCTATCAGCATGTCTCTGAACTCCTCCAGGGTCTTACCGCCCTCTTTAAGGTTCTTCTGAGCAAGGCTTCTCACGGTTTCTCCAATCTCATGAGGAAAAATAATCCATTTCTCGGTTTTCTTAACATAGTAATCCGGCTTAAAAGAGCTCCAAGGCTTATAGTAGACGGTTGCAACCCTAACCTCCCGCGCACCCTTGCCTTCAAGATGCTTGCGAACTATCTCTAGGCTTCTACCAGTATCTGCAACATCGTCGACAACCAGCACTCTCTTCCCGTAAACTTCAACATTAACATCCTGCAGAATTCTCGGCTCACGGCCTGTTTTCTTAACGTCCTCGTAGAAGGCAACTCTTATTATGCCTATTTCCGTTTTCTCAAACTCGTCTGAAAAAATCCTGAGCGGGACTAAGCCGCCTCTTGAGACCCCGATTATCACATCCGGCATATACCCGGATTTCAAAACTTTCTCAACAAGCTCCAGAGTAAGCTGGTAGAAATGCTCCCAGCTTATTACTTCGAACTCCATTCCAGCTTTAACGTTCAACACCATAAAATAAATGTTTTTATCCAGTTTCCTGGCTAAATACCATGTTGGAACCTGTTCGAAGCATAGACTCGCTAGGCCTGTTCTTCACGCTTCTATCGGTTGACAGACTTCCGGAAGAATGGGTCAGCATAGCTACGCAGTTGAAGAAGAACAGGAGGGTTTTCATCCAGTTTTTCAACCCGGCTTGCCTAGTGAGCGAGCTAATACCTTTCCTAGCCTACAATGTTCACCAGGCCTTTAAACACGGGTACAACGTGCTTAGGGGCTTTGAACAGGAGCTTCTAGTGGCGCTTTACGGAAAGAGAAGCTTTCAAGAAGCGTTGTCCACGCTCGGAGCTCCGGTTTCAAAGCGGGCAGCCATACTGGTGATTTCAGAGGATGCTGCAGTTTTAAAGGAGGCGGTGGCTGCTTTGAAAGAGGAGTTTTCGAAAAGAGGATTGACTGTTGAACCTTTCAAGGATGATGAACAGGTGTTTACATCTTTCTGGAGAAGCCTGCTTTCCAAGGATTTTAAAGTTGAAGCCTTAAAGTATTCCGACGTGCTTGAGCTCGTGAAGGAGAGAATAGCATTACTGTATGTTTAAAACCGGGTTCGACCTATTATCTGGTTTTTCTAAACGTTTTAAGGCGATTTCCTGAGGATGAACTGTTGAACCCGGAAGCTCGCAAGATTAAAATACTAGTTTTACATAGAGAGGAAGCAGCCTTGCAGGCACCGGAAATAGTAGTGGATGTTAGAGAGGTCACTAAAAACTATGTCCTGAGAAGCGGTGTTGTGAAGGCCTTAAAAGGAATCGACCTACAGGTTAAGAGAGGAGAATACGTGGTTGTGATGGGTCCCTCTGGAAGCGGCAAGACAACGCTGTTCAACATGATCGGCGGATTAGACAAGCCTACGAGCGGAAGCGTCTCCATAGACGGCATAAACTTGGCGCAGATGAACGACCGGCAGCTCGCATGGGTCAGGAGCAGGAAGATAGGCTACATATTTCAAACGTTCAACCTTATACCGGTTCTCTCAGCCCAAGACAATGTTGCGCTACCAATGGTCTTCCTCGGAATAAGCAAGGAGGAGAGGCGTAAGAAGGCTGCTGAGCTTCTGAGCCTAGTCGGCCTGGGGGATAGGCTCAACCACAGGCCGCAGGAGCTTTCCGGAGGACAGCAGCAAAGGGTTGCGATCGCGAGAGCGTTAGCTAACAATCCCTCTATAATTCTTGCAGACGAGCCTACGGGCAACCTTGACCTTTCAACAGGGCTTTCAATAGTTCAGCTGCTCTACAGGCTTAAAGTCGAAAGGGACACTACGGTGATATGTGCTACTCACGACCTTAAAATGGTGGACGTGTCTGATAGACTAGCATGGCTTAGAGACGGAGTTATAGAAAGGATTGAGGAAAGGACGACAGTAACACTGACTGCAGAAGAAATATAGTTTTAGGGAGCATACTTATGGTTTTAAACAGGGGATATGTTTTTATACTGCTTTTCAAAGCTTCATCCGACCCAAAATGAGCGAGGATTTTAACGAGGAGGAAGAAGAAGAGGAAGAATGGGAGGAAGAGGAGGAAGACTGGGAGGAAGACTGGGAAGAGGAAGAACTAGAGGAAGAATGGTAGACGAGTCAAGGCTTTTTCTCACATAGTTTTTAAAAGTTTTACAGGGTTGATACGGATTGGTTAGAGTAGCCGTAGTAGACAGGGGCTCCTGCAAACCCACGAAGTGTGGAAAACCCTGCAGGAAATACTGCCCGATAGTTAGGATAGGGCAGGAAGCAATATACTTCGCTGAGGACGAGAGTCCTCCAGTAATAAACGAGTACTTGTGCAGCGGGTGCTGCATATGCGTTAAGAAATGTCCTTTCAACGCCATATGGGTCGTAAACCTTCCAGACGAGCTTGAGAAGAAGGTTTTCCACAGGTATGGTGTTAACGCTTTCAAGCTCTATGGTTTTCCAGTTCTCTCCAAGGGTGCTGTCACAGGTATTCTTGGTGAAAACGGCATAGGCAAGTCGACAGTGCTTAAGATAATCAGCGGTCTTGTTAAACCGAATCTGGGCAGGGTTGGTGAAGAGGTGGGTGTGAATGAAATCCTATCGTTCCTAAGGGGTAATGCTTCATTCAACCTGGTTGAAGATATTTTCAAAGGGAGAGTCAAGTGTATCTATAAGCCGCAATACTTAGACGATATTCCTAGGATTATCGGCGGTAAAAGCGTTAGGGAAACGCTTGAAAAAGTTGATGAGAAGGGAGTTTTAAGCGAGGTTTTGGAGAAACTGGATTTGAAAAACGTTTTAGACAACAAGGTTAGCAACCTAAGTGGCGGAGAACTGCAGAGGCTGGCTGTTGCAGCGGCCTTCATGAGAATGGGTGACGTATACTTGTTCGACGAGCCTTCAAGCTTTCTCGACGTGAAACAGCGTCTCAACGTGGCTGAGCTAATAAGCTCTCTGAAGGAGGATGGTAAGATAGTTGTTGTTGTGGAGCATGATCTCACGCTGCTTGACTATCTCGCCGATTACCTTGTCATAATCTACGGACAACCCTCGGTTTACGGCATTGTGTCTCAAGTCCTCTCCGCGCGCGTCGGAATAAACTCTTACTTAGAAGGATACATAAGGCAGGAGAATATTCGCTTCAGAAAGGAGAAGATAATGTTTCATGCTCACAGCCCGGTGGAGGAGCCTCCAGCATTGAAAATGTTTGAATGGCCGTCTATAGAGGTTTCACTAGGAGGTTTTAACCTTAAGGCTGAGAAGGGCTTCATAGGTGTTGGGGAAGTCATAGGCATAGCTGGTCCAAACGGGATAGGTAAGACAACAATGCTGAAAGAACTTTTAAAGTATTTCTCTGGTGGCGAATCCCTTTCCGACAGAGACCTAGCTAGGAAGATAGGCTATAAGCCGCAGTATGTTTCAGGCCTGTTTAACGGGGTTGTAAGCGACCTTTTGAAAGAGGCTTACGGCGGAGAGGTGCCTGAGGTTCTTGAAAGCGAGTTGATAAAGCCTCTTAAACTTGATAGGCTTTACGATAGGCTTGCTGAAACCCTTAGCGGCGGCGAGCTTCAAGCACTCGCGATCGCAATAGCCCTTTTAAAGGATTCTCCAATATACTTCTTAGATGAACCGTGCGCATACTTGGATGTTGAGCAGAGGCTTGTCGTTATACGTGCGATACGCCATACTGTCATGACTAAGAAGGCTTCAGCATTCGTTGTTGAACACGATATTGCTGCCTTGGATTTTCTTTCAGACAGGCTAATCTTCATACATGGTGAACCAGGCGTCCAAGGATACGCCTCTAAACCATTGAATGTCGCCGAAGGCATGAACAGTCTCCTCAAATATCTGGATGTGACCCTCAGAAGGGAGCCTGAAAACTTTCGTCCCAGGATAAATAAGAAAGACTCTAAGACAGACAGGCTTCAAAGGGCTCAGGGGAAGTATTACTACTAGTTTTTCAAAGGGTTAAGTTTTTAAACAGTAGGAGCTGAGCATCCTGCAAATGATCCAGACTCCAGTGATAATAGTGAACTTCAAAGCCTATTTGGAGTCGATTGGACTGAGCTGTCTAAACATAGCTAAGGCTGCTGAGGTTGTTTACAAGAATACTGGCGTGCAGATAGTCGTAGCCCCTCCCGCGACAGAGATTTCTAACGTTTCATCCTCGGTGGAAATACCTGTGTTCGCGCAGCATGCTGACCCGGTGGAGCCGGGTGCGCACACAGGCGCTATTACTGTTGAGATGGTTAAGGAAGCGGGTGCGGAAGGCCTTTTGATTAACCATTCTGAGAAGAGGCTGATTCTGGCCGATATTGAGACGCTTATTAAGAAGGCGAAAAACAATAGTCTCGTAAGCGTGCTCTGCACTAATACGCCTGCAGTAACAGGTGCTGGAGCAGCCCTGAGCCCGGACTTCTTAGCCATAGAGCCTCCTGAGCTGATAGGGACAGGTATACCTGTTTCAAAGGCTAAGCCGGAAGTTGTTCTAGACTCGATAAACATTGTCAGCAAGGTTAACCCGCAGGTTAAAGTGATATGTGGAGCAGGCATAACGACTGGCGAGGATGTTTACGCCGCGCTTAAACTCGGCACAGTAGGGGTTCTTCTAGCGAGCGGAGTGGTTAAGGCAAAGGATCCTAAGAAGGTTCTTCAGGAAATGGCTGAAGCATGCTTGAAGTTTCAAGGCGAGCAGTAGGTTCAGCCGGTTTAAATAATCTGCAAGATCGCGAGCTATTTTCTAAAGGTTTTCTCCATACCATAATTACGGGTTTTGAAACCAAGCCTCCTGTAAAGCTTAACCGCTGCCTTGTTCTCTTTCAAAACGTTAAGCCTAACTGCTTTCACGCCCCCTAGCCTTCAGAGTTTTCAAGCTTTCAACAACCAGCTTCCTGCCCACGCCTCTTCCACGGAACTCCGGCAACACGTATAGATCATCTATAGTGCCGAAGTGTTCTGAAACCTCGAGAGGATACTCTGGGACAGAGCCCTTCGCAAACCCTACGGGTTTATTGCTGGTCTTCCACTAAAAGGAAGCTTTTCCCACTTGCTAAGCTGCCACGGGTAAAACGAATCCATTTGTCAGCATTCTCTTCAGAAGGCAGTATGAAACGCTCAACCTTAAACATTTCACGGGGTCAAGCTTAACCATAATTGCTTTAACGAGTCATCAACGTCCTGAGCCCCATACTCGCAGATTTCTATCGACAATAAGCAACATTTGGAATATAGTAATGAAATATAAGGCTTCCGGAATTCAGAGAATACAAATAGCAAGCGACACTTGAAACGTTAAGCCTTAAGAAGTTACTAGCTCATATTCCTCCTCGCTACGTGGGCCAAGCCCAAGCTCCACCGAATGCTTAATCTGTTCTAGACTCCACACGTTTCTGCCCTCCAGACTGTTTCCAGGGTAGCTTTGCAGTATCTTCACGCCCTCCACGTCTATTGCCACTTGATTGCCTGAAGCAAGTATCAGGTTTGGCTCGCGCAACGTGCCTCTAGCAGGCCCCCCAGTTATGAAAACTCTTCTCGCATCCATGATGATCAAGCCGGGCTTCACCACCAAGCTTAGTTCCGCAAGCTTCTCCCGGAGGTGCCTCATGTGGAACGTGATTTGGTCGAAAAACGGTTTGACGAAGCCCATTGCAAGCTTGATCGACCCTGTGAAGTCTGCAGCGTGATGCGTTTTAATAAGTGGAGCGTAAACCACCTTCTCTGCCTCAAGCACTTCCCTAGCGAGTGAGACTTTTCGCAGGTATCGCCCTCCCTTAACCTCGACGCGCCGCCATCCGGCCGTGTCGAATACTGTTCGCCAACCGTCTTTCCCGAATACTTTAACCTCGGCCCCTGCTTCTTCAGCAATCCTGACGATGCCTGCTTGCTTCAAAACCTTCCAGCTGTGGAGAAAAGCCGTCCGCTCCCCTAGAATGACTCTCGCCGCTCCCGCCTCGTAAAGCAGTTCAATAATGCACTTTATGAACTCAGGGTCGCTCGAGCCTGGAAACGGGTCGGCAGTATTATAATTAGGCTTCAGAAGGACTGTGTCATCTTTCTCAACAAGCTTGTCAAACCCCCCGATGAGGGAGACAGCTTGTTCAACAGATTTCTTCAGGTTCCCGTCGCAGGCAACCCTGCTTACAAGAGGTTTTCCGGAGCGAGTATACAAGCCCATTCTTGTTTACGGTTCGCTTAAACAGATAGTTAAAGATTGCTTGTGAACGTTTACTCGTTAAGCGAATATTATCGCTCGGAGTTGTTCAACCCTAAAGCTCCTGGAGGACAGTGGGGAAAACAGTCCTTGTTGAAGCTGCTTGCAAGACGTTGGAAAAGGCTTTTGCAACGTGAAAAAAAGGTTAACGTCAAGCGTCTCGAAGATTAGAGTAGAGGAGCAAGTTGAAACTCAAAGATGTTTTCAACCTGGAGGCAAAGCTGTACGATAGAATTGGGGGAAGCCATGATTATGATGTAGATTTCTTAGACGCGCTTCTCAGAGACTATGGCTGCAAAAGGATTATTGACGCGCGTGTTCATCCCCCATTATAATTTTTAATAAGACTTTTAAGCGTAGCGTGCTACGCAGACAGACAGCTTGAAATTTGCAGAACGGGCCCGCTGGGATTTGAACCCAGGATCTCCGGCTCCGCAGGCCGACGCCTTTATCCTGGCTTGGCCACGGGCCCCTTTGAAAGTTTAACACAGGGCTTATTTAAACTTCATTCAGCTTCTCAATACCAGTTATCTCAAACGCGTTGCCCATGGTTATCACGAAGGCTTTAACCAGCGCCAGCCTATCCATTCTAATGTCCCCGCCTGTTATCACGGGGCATTTCTCGTAGAAACTGTTGAACATGTCTGCAAGATGCCTCATGTATACTGCGATAATGTTTAGTGCTAGTGTTTCACTAGCAATGTTTAAAACCCATGAGAATTTGCCTACTTGCCTAACTAGGCTCAGCTCCTCAGGAGTGTTGAAGAAGACCTCGGACACACTGTTCACGTCGACGCTTGCTTTCTCAAGTATTCTGCATGCTCGCGCATAGGTGTATTGAAGATACGGTGCTGTGTCGCCTTCAAGCCTAGTGGCGTCCCTAACGTCGAAAACTATTATGTTATTCTTATCGGTCTTGAATAGCGAGTACCTTATGGATGCAACGCTGAGATGAGTGCTCACACTCCTAATCCACTCCTCATCCTTAGACGGGTTTCTCCTCCGGGTCTCCTCGTAAACCTTTTGAAAAACAGTCTTGAGAAGATCGTTAGCGTTGAAAACTATTCCTTTCCTACCGGACATGTGAACCATCCTTTTCTCCTTCAACCCCTCAATCCCCGTCAGCTCGCTCGCCGTCTCACCGGAGAGGGCGACAACCTCATAGAGATACGGGAGGTATTTTTTCCCAGGTGGGGCTCCAAGCTTTCTCAAAGCATGCTCAACAACTTTCTGCGGGTATTCCTGCCTCTTGTCCACAATCGTTATCGCTAAGTCTGCCCCAGGGTAATCGTATTCCTCTCCATCCCAGTGCGTCGTTAAAAGGAGTCTTCCATTCGGCTGCTCAACCCATTTCCTCACCATAAACCTTCTCGGCGTTAAACCGAGTTTCCACGCTGCGTAAGCAATATCCTTTCCAACATAGGTGGCTGTGCCGTCTGACCTTACGAGAACCTCGTCAGGCGCCTTAAGCCTGCTGAACTCCTCAACATCCCTAAGCCTAATCATTAAACACCCCTTGTTTTCACCCTCCTCCTCCACGTAGGCTTCACCCCTGCTTCTCAACTCGTTCATAGCCCATTCGAATATTCCTGACCTCAACACGTCGGTCTCCCAGTTTAGCAAGTCGTAAAATATTTTGAAGTTCCACGCTGTTTCAAGCTGGCATTCAACAACCTTCTCGGAGAAGAACCTGGCGAAATCAGCCAGCTCATTCCCTCCTTCTTCAATCTTTCTTATTATCTCGCTTCTCAGTTTTCTCAGCTCCCCACTCTTCTCAATCTTCTCACTGTACTCTGCATAAACCCTTCCACTGTACTCGTCGAACCTCATGTCATCCGGAGGCTCCATAGGTATCTTCATAAAGTAGTGGGCAAGAATATTATCAGCAACCTGGGAGCCACTGTCGTCAATATAGTTTACAACCATCACCTCGTGGCCCAGGAACCTTAAAAGCCTAGCTAAAACATCTCCTATGACAGCATTCCTCAGGGTTCCGACGTGCAGAGCCTTATTCGGGTTGGAATTCGTATGCTCTATAAGTATTCTCCTGCTGGCAACAGGAAACCTTCCGTAATCCCAGCGTTTAGAAAGAGCTTCGTTCACAACTTTAACAGAGTACTTCACCGGGTCGAAACGGAAATTTATGAAGCCGTTCACGTTTTCAACGCTCTTCAAAACCTCCAGCCTGCTGAGCTCCATAGCTGCTATAATCCTGTCAGCTGTCTCCACCGGGTTGCAACCGTGTTTCCTAGCCAAGTCGAATGCAACAGGGGTTGCTAGGTCTCCGAGGTCAGGGATAGGCGGCTCCTCAACCCTCGCTCTAGCAGTAAAGCCCAGTTTCTCCAACGCCTGGTCCACGTGAATCCTTATTCTTTCAGCCTCCTCCAGAAACCCCATTCTGCAGACTGTTTTTGAAACAGAGCTGGGTTAATAAGGATTAACTGATACTTTAGCGAATTAACGCAGTGTCTCTATTTACGCTTTCTAAAGAACATTAAACCATCCTTTTCACATACGTATTCGAAGCCAGTCTCTAGAAGACTCTTTATCTCCTCAGGGTCTTTAGCGATTTTAACGGTGAACTCATCATTATCCTGGTTAAACAGTGTCTTCTCAATCTGAACATAGATTAAAGTATTGTTAATATCCTTATGGCCTAATAGTTCCCTGATAAACATGATGTCTCTAGTCTTATGGTATTCCATAGTGGCCTTCCAGTGTCTTAAAGTGTGGAATGTTATCCTTAGGAGTCTAGGATTATTCAGCTTTTCCGCCAGTCTTTTTCTAGAGTATCTGAAATTATTCCTAATGGTTTCATAGCTTGCCGGAAACACCCTATTACTCTTCTTAGGCAATCTATTCAGCATTTCAATAAGTTTCTCGCTAATCTTAAGGATCCTAGGATTCCCATTCTTCTCAGGCTCGTTAAGAGTTATGAGCCTTCTTTCAAAATCTATATCGCTCCAGGTCAGCCTTAAGGCTTCCCCAACCCTCATCCCCGTCTCTTTAAGGAGTTGGAGGAGTGTTGAAGTCTTAGGCCCACAGCCAGCTATCAGGTCGTCAATCTCTTTCTCAGTTGGAATAAAGGGTATTCTTCGAGACAGCTTTACTTCAGGCGGTTCCCATTTAAGACCTTTAAACTTTAGAAAAGAAGTGTATGCTGAAGCAGCCAAATGCTTCCATGCTTTACTCCTATTATTCCTAGCTAACATCTCCTTAACGCTCTCAGGATTCTCAAGATTAGCACCCTGCTTAACCAGTAGCTTGAGAAGCATCACGTAGTCCCTGATTGTCGTCTCACTCCTCCCCTGTTTCTTAAGCCACCATGCAAAGCCTATTAGCTCGCCTCCGATGTCTTCAGGAATGCTCTTAAGCCCTGTCCCCTCCCCGGTTGAAAGGACTAGGGCTTTTTCTCCATCCCCCTCTTTGGGGTTCATCTCCCTGCCACCTGTAGCGAGGCTCTTTTCACTCTCCTCGCTACGTTTACTACTGTAGCAAGGTAAACTATATAAGTCTTTTCCTACGGTAGAAAGGCGATGCGGACCTACGTCTTCACGGACAGGGAGAGAAAGACCCTCGAGTCCTGGCTCAGGGGTGAGAGAGTCCCGACGGAGTCCATCAGCCCCATTCTCAGCAGGATTAGGAGCTTCAACAGGCTTAGGGAGGACATCGACCTCTGGCAACGAGCCTGGAGGAGGCTTAAGGCTAAACCTTCTAAGGCAGCTTCGGCATAGGTAGCGTTGAATCCTCCCCCCTGATCTCGAGGACCGGAGACCTGCTTTAAAAATTCTCTCTCCCTTACAAAAAGGGCATTGAACAGCCATTTAGAGCTCTTCTCCTTCCAAAGCTTCCTTCAGTCTTTTATAGCATATATCATAGTCTTCTCTGCGATAGATTCTCCTCAAACACGAATAGCGCGCGCGGCGTTTGAGAAGCAATCCCCTGACCCTTCCACCCAAGCTTCAACCACTTCCCCGAAATCTTTCAAGATCGATTAGCCGTGCCGCTCCTCCCCAACCTCCTCTTAAGCTTCTCTAAAATTTCCTGTCTTCGTTTCTGGTTTTCCCTCTCAACCTCAGCAAGTAAAGACTCGTCTATCTCAGCTTCTACCACACCCCTAACTATGGCTTGAAGAATTCTTGGTTCCAGGGCGTCAAGCTCCCAGCATTCATCCCCATACCTGCCAATGTACTCCCCAGCCCTTGGGTCTGCTTTCTTCGTTGGGTTTGGGAGCAGGCCGTACTCTTGGACTTGTCCATAAGTTAGGGCTAAGCGTTTGAAGCTGAAGTCTAAGCCGAAGTGCTCCATAGCTTCTTGTGTAAAGCGCTCAATGTCTAAACCACTAGGGTCATGGTCGCCAAGGTACAAAACTTTGGTGTTTGGATTTAGGAGGTCTTTATTCTCGTAGATAAACGTCCAGCTTGAATACCCTCTTGAAATGCATAATGGGACGTAAAGGTCTCCAACCGAATCTAAAACTAGCTCTGCAAGCGCATCCTTCTCCAGCCAGATTAAAACCTGCTTGTTTGTTATTCCCCATGGGTCTCGTCCATAGTTTTCAATCTTGTTTTCCAAAATCGCATAAGGATTAAACTCCTCGAAAGGCCTTAACTTAAACCACCAGCGATAGCGCACATGATCCGCAATAGCATCCCAAGACAGTATTCCATTCATTCTTGCACTAACAAGCTTCTGGCTCAAAACCTTGTAGCATGCCTGCGTGTTGACGTAGCCCCCAACTTGTTCGCTCGCAAGCCTATAGTGAATTTGCCTCAGGGTTGGCCTTATCCCCTGGTTGTTGTAACCGGAAACGAGTTGCACGGCTTTTCCAATAACTTCAGTCCAATTCGTCATTTCCTTTCAACTCCTCGAAAAGCGGCTTGAACACCCCTGAGTCATGCGACAGGATTATAGGGTCTCCGTCTCTCGTGACGAGCATGGGCTCGTTCACTATAATTGTCTTTTCACGAACGCTTCCGTCCCTAAGCCTGAGAACTGCTTTCACAACCGTGCCCGGCTTAACCAATGCGTAGAGCCAGAAGCCGGTCCTCAACCTTTTCTTATCTACAAGCTGTCTCAAAGGCCCTGGCTCGATGACGAATGTTGCGGACGTGTTCGTCTTTTTACTCTCGTAGAAGCGAAGCATGATTGGCGCGCGCGCGCTAAGATTGCCTCAAGCTCCTTCAGCACGCTCAGCTTTGCTTCAAGCTCGACCCTCAGCTTCTCAGCGTCAATCTTACTGCTCAACTAATCGCCTCCTCCAGAACGCTTTATCCTGAGCCTGACTTCACGGCAGAACCCCTTCTGGCTGCAGTATTCGCAGTTTGCAATGAACCACTCACCGCTAGGCTCAGCCTCAACTCCCCTAAGGCTTCGAAGGCATTCCCTACACACCACCATCTTCTGCTCGGCCTGCTCCCCGGCTGCCAGATTATCCTCAGCCTCTGGGGCCGGTTTTAACGAGCCTTCGCCAGGTTCACTGCCTGCCTCATAGCGTCGCAACGCCTTCAGGGTATCACTAGGCTGGGACGTGATAGTGGAGTCATCCGTCTCAGTAAGAGTCTCTTCTGACTTTCCGCCTGTCTCTCCTGCTCCAGTACCCCTCTCCCTTTCTCCTCCGTTTTTCCAATTCTCATATATCCTGCTCCCAGGTGTCTTATCCGGCGAAAACGCATCGGAAACCTCGATTTCCCGACCTTTTTCCCCGCTTCTCTTGGATGCTTCATCAGGTGGCCGTGCCTTAGTCTCAGAAGGCAGGGGGTTTCTTGCCTCATGGTCCAAGTTTGCCACATTTGCCACGTTTGCCACCCCCGGAAAAGAAGGGGGTATGTTTTTTCCAGCGACCTCCTCCTCGGTTTTGGAAAATTTCGGGGGGTTCTTTTCCGACCCTGGCAATCGTGGCAAACGTGTCTGCTCAAGCACCTTGTAAAGCTGGATGAGCTGGGGGGTGGGGTAGAACCCGTTACCCCGGCGAATCAGCTTATCGTTTTGCAGGGAGGAGAGCAGTGGTCTCAACTGACCTTTGTCAGCCAGGTTGAATTGAGCTTGTAGCTGATCTTTAGTAACCCTCCCCCGGAGGACTATGAACTTCAGGATGGTTTCTAGGGTCTCTCTATCCATGTCAGCCTGGTTGGCGACGTGTGATAATATTCTGTCAACGTCTTCGCTTGTAGGCACTTCATAGCGTTCTTCCTGGGCCATCGTGTTTAACCCAGCTTTTACATATTCATCTTTCAAAAAGTCGACAACCTCCCGAACGTGTTCAGCAGTCACCTTCACGGTAGTGAAGTCGTCTGTGGAGAGGGTTAGGTAAGCCAAAGCAATAGAGAGCCTCGTTAGTTTCCACTTAATGTCGATGCTTACTAATGGAACAGATGGAGTGTGGAAGGTGTTGTAGAGCTCTGTGGCCGATCTCAATATTTCTTCGAGCGCCACATCCGTGATCTCCACCCTAGCTGTTTCGCTCCAGCACCATTTCAACGCCTCGCTCAACAGTTCTAACTCCCCTTCAGGCTTCTCCTCCATCTTCACGTTTACTTCCCATGGCTTAACGTCGCCACCAGAGGCGAAGACGGCAAGATCTAAGCGGGCAATATTCGTCTTATCGAGGACCGTTGGTACTGCTTGAGCCGGGTACAGAAAGCTAGTGATCTCCTTGGTCTCGAACCTCCCAGCCTCAAGGCTTAACGGGTTTGCTATCTTAATCTGCCTCGTCCTAGCGTATGCCCTGTCCTTAGCCGCTTTACCTATTGTAACTACCCCCTGACGCTCCGCCTCAGCAACACCTGCGCTTGCGAAGGTTGGCAACTTATGATACCCATCAATAGCCAGCAGTTTTCTATCCTGCAGAACGAGGAAACCCCACTCCGTAAGCCACCCCTCCTTCTCGATTTGGACAGCTGCTCCCGTTAGTCCAACTTGGCTTGCTGTTTCCGCTGTGATGAACATTCCGTGTTTCAGGAGGCTGATCAGCTTAAGCACAGTCTCGCTCTTCCCGGTTGTTGAGTCTCCAATGAGGAGGGTAATGACCCATCCCCTCTGAAGCTTCCCATCCAACTCAACCCAGGTTGGGGAGAAAAACGTTAGAAGCCCAGCGTAAGCGAGGTTCCTCCTCCCAACGATGCCACTAAACCTTTCAAAGTTCTCCAAGATCCATCGGACCTTAGCCTTAACGCTTCCAAGACCGTCAAGCTTCCGCTTTAGTCGCTGAAGCTTTTCTAGGTTGAATATCTCAACTGCCTCGACAAACTCTACACCATGGGCTAAAAGGACTGTTTTCTGAGTTTTAGGGCTTCCATAGGGCTTGGCGGTAAACCTCACCAAGGTGCCAGGCTCAAAAGTTAAGGACCTATCTGAGACAACGTAAATTTCAAACGCCTTATACTCGAAACCCTTCTCATCAACTATTTTCCTATCTTGCTTAAGAGAGAACACCGGTGGACGAACTTTCAAATAGTAAATGGTCCTATAGGCTTCCTCCACTATGCGTGCTTTAGAGGGATTTCCGAAAAGCCGTTTCAGATGTCTATACTTTATATCCTCGTTAACACCGATAAGTTTAAGGTTGAAAGGACTGTCAACCGGGATTTCTTCAATCCTCTCCTCTTCGCCATGCTCCTCACCCTGGACGAGTACTTTCACGCTCTTCGGAACCAGGTAGGCGACGCTCGTGCTGCTCACCTGGCCCTCCACAACAACGGGCTTACCGGCGACGGCTGGGTCCTCAACCATGTTTATGTGATCCAAAGTTATTGGTTTGGCCATCGCATCGGAAACTTTCAAGAAAAGAGCCTCTTTTCTAACTCCTAATTGTTCCGCAACCTCCTCAATCTCCTCGGGCTCAAAGGACTTGAGCACCAGCACTTTATCCCTGAAACCCACTTTTAGCTCCTGACCTTCAGACGACTTAATGACTAGCAGGCTATAGTCCCTAGCGACCTCATCTTCCTTCTCAGCCTGCGCTCTAAGACTGGAAGTCGAATCGAAATGTTTATAAGTCTGAGAAGACTCGTCGCTTATGGGGGACCACCTCCTTCCATGGGTTCCCCATTGCCCGAGGAAACCCCGCTTTCCTGAGCAAGTTTCCCCAGGGCTTGTCTCTCGCCTTCTCTTTTCCATCTTAATTTTATATCTTCCTTCAATATATCGATGCTTTTGAGAACGTCTTCTAATGTCGCATCCTTTCGGATCAATAGTGCAGCTGAGGCACTAATGAAGAAGGGAATTCTGAATCCCTTTTTCACGCCGAACTCCTTCCTGAGTAATGAAGGTATGTAGGAGAATCCTCGCCCGTCAATGATAAGGATAGTGCCGTGAGACCTTATCGCCTTACTCTGCATTTTACTACTTGGCTTCATGAAAATATTTTTAAGTTGGACAAAGATTTGCTTTTCTTGACCCTAGAATGGGACAAAGCCAGAAACGAGGAGATTCTGTCCCAGAAGAGTATACGGCGAGGTACGTCTTTGCCATGCTCAGGGCATTGAAGAGGGAAGAAGGCCTGAAACCTGAGCGGGTTGGGAATAAGGTGCGTGTTGAAAACGTAGAAATTCCACACAACACATTCTATAACTATATCGGAAAACTTGAATCTGATAAAATAATTTATAAAGAAGGTGGACGATATTATTTCTTCTGGAAAAAGGAGAAGGAGAAACTTATAAAAGAATACCAGGAAACTATAAAAGAATACCAGGAATTCAAAACTGGCGAAGAATACCGGGCAAAGCTCAATCACTCGAGGTTTTTGATTCTGGATGTCAGCAGGGATCTAAACAGGACCGACGTGGATCCGGAGGCGCTTGATTTTTCAAAGGCTTTAGAGAACAGCTTCTTGAGGCAGCACATCGAAACTGGTTATCCGAAAACCCAACCTCTTCTGCAAAAGAGGGAGGAGCTCAAGAAAAAGGTTGACGAGTATTGGGCTAGGCTCAAAAGCCGGGTGAAAGAGGAGGCGGAGAAGGAGGGCTGGAAGATCATCCCCTTGTCCTCCCGTCAAGAGCTGAAGGAGGATGCGAAGGAAGCCTATGACGACAAGGTGCTCTACATTCTTACAATGATATGGGGAGGTGAGCTACCCGAGGTCAGGGCTGAAACCCGGGGCGACTGGATCACCCTAGGCGGACTTGAAGTAGCCAGGGGCAGGAGCCTCGCTAAAGAGGTGGAGGCACTCTTCGAAAAGCTGGCGGGCTCAGAGGAGCTTAAAAAGCTCTTTGAAGAGTACAGTAAGGCTAGAGGGGAGCTTAATGCTAATGAGACGGAGATCGAAGGCGAGCTGAAAACTATGGCTGCGAAGGTTAGGGACGGCGAGCCCCTAAGGGGCAATTGTGAAAGATGCTCTAAAGTAATTATAGAGAGGCCCTTCAGCTAGATATGCTTGATAAAGCTTTCTCCAATTCTCTAATTGCTTTAACGGAACGCTCTATCTCTTTCTCTACGTGAGGAGGAGAAGTGCCCCCAATAGAGACCGGTGAATTAACAGTATCCACGAATATCTTAATCTTCAAAAGCTCCTTGTAGAAGTTTTCTAAATCTTCAATAGGATCCTCAGAGGAAGTAGGTTTTTGCTGGACTGGTTGGGAGAGGCTGGAAAGAAGCGAGAGGGATTGTTGAATCGAGAAAAGGAGGCTGGAATAGGCTTGCCGGATAAAAGGTTGGAGGCACAAATAAAATTGCTGTGCCAACATGTTCCCATACATTGAGCCGAAATCTGGTCGATACGGGGTCTTCGAAGCTTCACATCGTCTTTCGTAAACAGCCCCTGACACTTCCTCAGGGCTCACCTGTCTCCGGCCTTCCCCTTTAGCTATTTCTCTTTCCCAATCCTCAATTGGGTAAGAGTAGTTAACCCTCCTAGGGATCCTGCCGGTTACCGCAGAGACCACCCTGTTGTCCTTACGAAGCAGCCCTGAAATCCGGTTCACGCTCAGGCCTCTCTCGAACCTCAAAACAATCATTTTTCTAATCTCCTCATCCTCGGGAAAGGCTATCCCAGGGTACTTCTCCGCAAGCTCCTCCAGTCTTTTCTTCGCCTGCTCAACGAGAGTCTCTATTATGTCCTCCTCATCCGTATCGTCAGTTTCATCTAAAGTATCACTCACAGTTTTCCTTTTAACCACGCTATTTCATCGAGCAGTTGTGAATAAAAACCTTTATGGCCTCACCCTCCCATTCCTAATCTCTTAGGGTCACGCCAGCTACATTCCGACACTTCCGAGAAGGTGCGGCTAACATGGCTATCCTTAGGTAGCCTTGGAAAGCCTATGCGATAGGGTGTTCAGCGTTCAGCCTCCGGTTGCTGGCATGATTCAGGCTACGAGGGAGAGCACTCAGCCGGGGAGAAGATTCAGCTTGGGAGATCGATTTTGAGTAGTGCTAAAACGAAACTACACATGAAACTATGTGTGAAACTACGCATGAAACTGCTTGTGTCAATAGCTCTAAGAACTTGGCAACTCCCCCCTGCTACAATTATCCGTGGGAATATGAGCGCACATACCTAGCGCATGCTGGCATGCGTGCTTCCACTGCCATATTGCTTATGCTAGAAGCCTGTGCGAGCGATTAACCCTTAGCAAGCCTATATAATAGGCTTTCCATGGATGGCAATGCTGTGCTACGAGCGCTATTGTGCCTGCCTACGGTATGCATATATCTCTACACGTACATGCGTAGCGTCATGCTAGCAACGCTCTGCAGGAAAACGCATGCGTACGCTAGCGATGCGAGCAAAAAGTTTAAAACAACTCCCCTGCTTTTCTAAAACATGTATAAGTGCAAAGTATGCAGGAAAGAATTTAAAAAACCATACCAACTTGCGGCCCACGTAAAGTCAGCTGGTCATCGCTACCCTCCCGTTGAGCTCATAAAACAGGGAGTTGAAGCGGCTCAGCCAGCAGAGCAGGCGGAGCAGCCTGTTAGCGAAGCTTTGCTGGAGTCAAAGGCTGTTGAGATTGGAGAAGTGATTGATATTGAGGCCGACGAGTTAAATATTAGGCTACGGATAAATCCAAATATCTTCTACCTTTACGAGATTTTCAAGGCTGAGGTTAAGAGGAGGGGCAACGAGTGGCACGGGGAACTTGGAGACTTCCTCTACATGGCCGCTAAGGATGCCCTAGCGATCCACGGAATATATCCCTCTGTGGTCGTGTTGAAAAGCGGGCAGACGCTTGCAGTTAAAGAGGAAGAGTAGCACGCAGCTGGGGCACACGTAGGTCATGCCAATAGCTCCAGTATTTTAGCAACCCTACTACTGATTACATTATCCAGATAAATATGTAGTGCAGCATATTGAAGTCCTTTCTCACCATACTGAGCATATGCCGCCATAACTCCGGTTAAGTTGTGCAGGCTTTTGTGTCCAAGCCTCAACCCATAGAACTCAGGGTAGTCCAGCATTTTGTCTATATCCTTCATAAGCTTCTCGTCGAAGCCGAGGAGCCTTCCGAACCTCCTATGCACTTTCCAACTAGGCATTCCTAAGCCTTCCCCCTATCCACGCCTTTAAACATTTTCTGGAAATCCTTAGCCCAAGCTCATGTCCCAAGCCTCGATCTCGAGTACCGTGTCCTAGGCCAGCATGCGGATAATCTCCACACTTAAGAATAGTTCTTGGCGTGCACCATATGATATATTTTGGGGAAAAATAAATAAACCAAGCTAAATAAACGTATGCGGAGAAAAGGGATGGTAGCTAGCGGAAGGGCTTTTGAAACGAAGCTTAATGTTCTTTTGGGACGTTTATTAAGCAGCGAGCTCGGCCTTAGGGCTATAAGTGAACATATATCACGTAGGGATAGGCCTGATGTCATGATCTACGTTAATGGTGTAAGACTAGTTATCGAGGGCTCTTACTCAAGAGTCGATGCGGAGGAGGATGTAAAAAGGAGGATCGAGGAAGGTCTCGGGGACATTGGATTGGCTCTTCATTACGTGGAAGATTTCCCGGCAAATCTTAATGACTCGGAGCTCGAAGAGAGGCTTAGAAATGCTGCCTTAGAGGTTAAGCTCATCGTTCCTAAGGACATTTCAGACACACTCTTAACATATCTTTTCCAGAAAAGAGCGTTATCAGAGTGGGTTACGGGATGGGTTAAAGCAAAAATCACAGACGTAGTATCCATAATTAACGAGGCTACGCAGTTCATCATTAGCGAAGAGAACGTTAGGCAAGCAGTTAGCGAAATTGAGCAGAAGATTGAAGATTTCGTTTCAAGACTTAAGAGCTTAGATACTAACAAGAAGGTAGCTAGGAAGCTTTATGATATTTTTTACAGGCTTTATGGACTTTCAGTTGGAGATTATGAGATGATAGACGAATTGATTTACGCTAAAGCTGCACTTACTGTACTGCTCAGCA
>Ga0078972_1002337_pt1 | contig 63452 bp, 55 predicted proteins | sample YelNatPaOPGAMG01_FD_67568 | JGI IMG/M metagenome (GOLD analysis project Ga0078972, IMG submission 67568) | Hot spring thermophilic microbial communities from Obsidian Pool, Yellowstone National Park, USA - OP-RAMG-01 (SPADES assembly) (version 2) | ecosystem: Environmental > Aquatic > Thermal... | reverse complement strand
CAGGCTGCGTTCGCGCTTTGCACTGTCGCCTGGATTTTTTTCGGTTATCCAGGCATACAACCCGTCCTCCTGCTCCTGCGGATTGCCCGCCAGAAGGATTTCCCTCCGGTTTTTCTCTTCCCTGCGGCTCATCACCACATTCCCCGAAGCCATGGCAAAGTACAGCGAATCGGTGATGCCCTGCTCCCCGGCAGTGATCTTGTCGGTCTGTCCCTGAGCCACTGCCTTCCAACCAACGAGGGTTTCTTCTGCACCGAGGGTTCTCTTTTTATAGTTTTCAACCGGATCGCCCTCCGCCGGCAGGTCAATGCCATACTTCTGCTCCGGGTGGGCACTGAAAAACACTCTTCCCTTGTTCCGGCTCCGCTCTTCCTGTGTCGGTTTGGTACGGTCCTGGTTTACAATGGGCGGGGCCTCATAGATGACAGTCCCTTTTTCGGTGCGTTCCACAAGGTATTGCTTCCCTTCCGGGGAAGTGATGGCAATGGTCTTTGCCTGCCCCGGATCAGCGACTTTCTGCTCACCACCGGTTGTGGTTATTATAATCTGCCCGTCCAGTGCAAGGGTAACCTGATCGACTGTGCTGTCCATGGAAATGCTTCTGTCGCATGCCTGCGGATAGGGATTACGGATTTTGTTGCGCCGGTTTACGCTGGGCAGACTGGTGACCATTGCATTGCCCATACGGTACACGGCCTTAATCTGTCCTTCGGCCAGCTGGTAAAGCTCGTTCACGTAAATATCCTCAAAGGCCACTTCCAGCTTGATGTAGCTCATCCAGGGGATGGTGACCACGCCCCGTCCGCTGAAGTATCCGTTACTTCCCTCCACTTCCATCACCCTCACTTCAAAGCCCGCGGCCGTGATGATGTCGCCTTTCCGGAGCATGGGCAGGGGATTGAAATTGTCGATCTTTCTTATGGTTAATTTCAAAAAGGGAAAAATCTCGCAGGGTGAAAAATATGTTTTATAACATACTCACAATTTAGTGCTGCAATTTCGTGGAGTTAGTGTATGCATTCAAATTCGCAATTTTGTGTATGGAATATCCTTAAGTCTACCGGAAAAATTATCAAAATAATTGGACAAAAACCATTTCACCTGCAGTCAAACTTTTTTTAAAAAATTGAAAGTACCTTTACAAACTGATAGTCTGAAAAAATGCGTTATGAAGGTCCCGAAAAACCGATATGCAAAAACTCTTAAGCTCCTCAGGGAAAGCTTTCTTTTTGCCTGGCATGCCGTGGGAGTGAACCGGCTTCGCACGCTTCTGTCATTGCTTGGCATTACCATCGGCATTTTTGCCATCATATCGGTTTTTACCATGATCGATTCGCTCCAGTGGAACATCAGGAACAGTATCAGCTCTCTGGGTGACGATGTTATCTATATACAGAAATGGCCCTGGTCTTTTGAATCGAATTACCGGTGGTGGGACTACCTGAAACGTCCTGTTCCCAAATACTCTGAATACGAAGAACTGAAGCGCAGGTCCAATACTGCCCAGGCAGTAGGGATTTACGTTGCCGGACAGTTTACGGTAAAATACCGGAATAACTCGGCCAAGGACATCATTGTCTGGGCCAACAGCCACGAGTTCAACCAGATACGTCCCATTGAATTCGAAAAAGGCCGTTACTTCACCGAAGCAGAATCGCGGGCCGGAAGAAACGTGGCCATCATGGGCAATGAACTGGCTTCCAAACTGTTTCAGGGCCAGGACCCGCTGGGCAAAGAATTTAAAATCGGTTCGTTTAAATTCCGGGTAATCGGTGTTCCCATCAAGGAAGGAAATAATATTTTCGGGGGAGGCAGTCTCGACAACCTTGTGGTGATACCTCTGAATGCTGCCAGGAACATGATTGATCTGCGCAGTGACCGCAGTGAACCCACCATCATGGTGAAAGCCAAACCGGGGGTGGCCCTTCAGGAGATGGTGGACGAAATGGAAGGCCTCATGCGCAGTATCCGCAGGCTGAAACCCACCCAGGAAAGCAACTTTGCGCTCAACCAGGCCAGCATCCTCAACCGGGGCCTTGACCAGATCTTCAGCGTCATTAAAATTGCCGGATGGTTTATCGGCATCTTTTCCATTATTGTGGGCGGATTCGGAATCGCCAACATCATGTTTGTTTCGGTAAAGGAACGCACCAACATCATTGGCATCCAGAAAGCGCTGGGAGCAAAAAACTATTTTATCCTCACGCAGTTTCTGTTCGAAGCCGTGCTTCTGGCCGTTGCCGGCGGAATCCTCGGCCTGGTGGTTGTTTTTCTCGGGGCCCTCTGGATCAGAACCTCCACAACCTTCTATGTTTTTCTTTCCCTCGACAACATTCTGATGGGAGTAGTGATTTCGGCCACCATCGGCATTCTTTCCGGAATCTTCCCTGCACGGAAAGCAGCCCTCCTCAACCCGGTGGAAGCCATCGCCACAACCTTCTGAGGAATCCGTATGCCGGCCAATTAAAGTGCCTGTGCCAGGGAAATAAAATCTTCCACGCTCAGATTTTCAGGCCTCAGCTCAGCCACTGAAGGAAACTTTTCCAGCAGTTCGGGATAAGCGGAGAGGGAGTTGCGCAGCATCTTGCGCCGCTGATTAAATGCCGCCTTCACAAGATTTTTCAGCTTCCCAAAATCACAGCCGGGAAGGGTTTCCTTACGGATAAGGCGAATTACGGCCGACTTCACTTTAGGCGGTGGGGAAAAAACTTTCTCGTTTACGGTAAAAAGGTATTCGACCGTATAATATGCCTGCAGCAAAACACTCAGAATGCCGTAATCTTTGTTCCCTCCGGGCGAAGCAATCCGCTCGGCCACTTCCTTCTGCACCATGCAAACCATAAAGGGAATTCTGCTGTAATGGTCGAGCAGCCGGAAAAAAATCTGGCTCGAAATATTGTAGGGCAGATTCCCGGCCAGGCCTACCTGATGAGGAAATAACTCCTCAAGCGGAAGCGTAAGAAAATCGCCGGTTATCAGCCGTTCTCCAAGTTCCGGAAAACGTTCCTTCAAAACGGCCGCCGCCTCCGGATCAATTTCAACCGCATAAAAATTCTTTCCGAATGCATCCAACAGATATTCCGTAAGGATTCCCTTTCCCGGGCCTATTTCCAGCAGGGGCAGGGAAGAAACCTCAGGAACCGAAGCGGCTATCTTACGAGCAATATTGGCATCGGTGAGAAAATGCTGTCCCAGGTGTTTTTTTGGACGGACATATACCATGCGGAAGTTTTTATGCTTCGCTTCAAAATTACTAACTTTGCCGCCTAAAAAACAGAACGGTGCGTATTTTTCATGATATTCAGGAATGCTGTGCTTTCCGGAAGCCTGTGGTCACCATCGGCACGTTCGACGGAGTACACAGGGGCCATGAGGTAGTGCTCAGCGCCCTGAAAGATATCGCCCGGAATATCGGAGGAGAGTCGGTTGTCATCACCCTCTGGCCGCATCCCCGGGCCGTTCTTCAGCCCGAAGGCGGAAACATCCGCATCCTCTCCACCCTCGACGAAAAAATACTCCTGCTGGAACAAAAGGGCATTGACAACCTGCTTGTTTTACCCTTTACCCGGGAACTTGCTTCCCTGAGTCCCGAAGAATTTCTCCGATTCTACCTTGTTCAGAAAATAAAGGTTCACACCCTGGTGGTAGGTTTTGACCATCAGTTCGGGAAAAACCGCCAGGGCGACATAGAGCTTCTGCGTACCTTTGCCGCACAAAACTCCATTGACGTGTACCAGCCCGAAGCCCATCTTGTTGACGGGCAAAAGGTCAGTTCGACATTAATCCGCAAACTGCTGGAGAACGGGCAAATTGAGCAGGCAAACGACTTTCTCGGGTATGCCTATCCTCTTACAGGCAGTGTTACCGGAGGAAGCCGCATTGGCCGGACCATCGGTTTCCCGACAGCCAACATCGAACCGGCCGACCCCATGAAGCTGATCCCTGCCGGCGGAGTATATGCCGTTACTGTGCTGGCCGGCGGAGTATGGCGGCAGGGCATGCTGAACATCGGCCGGCGTCCGACCATCAGCGACAATCCGTTGCACCAGACCATCGAGGTGCACATCTTCGACTATGATCAGGATTTGTACGGCAAAAATCTTACCTTAGCATTCCATTTCAGACTGCGCGATGAGATGAAATTCAGCAATGTGCAGGAACTGAAACGGCAACTTGAACGGGATGCAGTGCATGCCCGTTCGTTGCTTGCATCTGTAAAACTGAAACAATAGATACACTATGAATACAACAACCATGCAAGAAGTTACATCCCTGCCTTACAAGGTCAAAGACATCAGCCTGGCCGATTTCGGGCGGAAAGAAATTGAAATTGCCGAAAAAGAAATGCCGGGGCTGATGGCCATCAGGAAAAAATATGCCGCATCCAAGCCTTTGAAAGGAGCCCGCATTACCGGTTCGCTTCACATGACCATCCAGACGGCTGTGCTGATCGAAACCCTGCGTGAACTGGGTGCTGATGTGCGCTGGGCCAGCTGCAACATTTTTTCCACCCAGGACCACGCGGCAGCAGCCATAGCCAAAGCCGGAATCCCTGTGTTTGCCTGGAAGGGGGAAACACTGGAAGAATACTGGTGGTGCACCGAACAGGCCCTTACCTTCCCCGGAGGACTGGGGCCAAATCTGCTCGTTGACGACGGAGGGGATGCCACTCTGTTGGTCCACTGGGGCGTACAGGCAGAAAAAGATCCGTCTTTCCTTGACAAAACACCCGGAAACAAGGAAGAAAAAGTTATTCTGAACAAACTCAGGGAAACCTATTCCCGTGAACCGGGAAAATGGACCCGCATGGCCGCAGAAATTAAAGGCGTTTCAGAAGAAACTACCACCGGCGTGCACCGCCTTTATCAGATGAAGGAAAAGGGAACACTGCTGTTCCCGGCCATCAACGTCAACGATTCCGTAACCAAATCAAAATTCGACAACCTCTACGGATGCAGGGAATCACTCGCCGATGGCATCAAGCGGGCTACCGACGTTATGATTGCCGGCAAGGTAGTAGTGGTATGCGGTTACGGTGATGTAGGCAAGGGCTGTGCCCGCTCCATGCGCTCTTACGGAGCCCGCGTACTGGTTACCGAAATCGATCCAATCAATGCCCTGCAGGCTGCCATGGAAGGTTTTGAAGTCACTACCATGGAAGATGCCGTTAAGGAAGGCAACATCTTTGTTACCGCTACCGGTAACTGTGATGTGATTACCATTGAGCACATGGAACAAATGAAAGATCAGGCCATTGTATGCAATATCGGCCATTTTGACAGCGAAATCCAGGTTGATAAACTGGAAACCTATCCCGGCATAGTAAAAACAAACATCAAGCCGCAAGTCGATAAATACACCTTCCCGCAGGGCCATTCCATCTTTTTGCTGGCTGAAGGGCGCCTGGTAAATCTGGGCTGTGCCACAGGCCACCCGTCATTTGTGATGAGCAATTCATTCTCCAATCAGGTGCTGGCGCAGATTGACCTGTGGACGCACAATTACCCTGTTGACGTTTACAGGCTTCCCAAAAAGCTCGATGAGGAGGTGGCAAGGCTTCACCTTGAGCAACTGGGAGTTAAACTGACGAAACTTACTGCAAAACAGGCTGAATACATTGGTGTTCCTGTTGAAGGCCCCTTCAAGCCGGAACACTATCGTTATTAATTCTCTCCGGGAATATCGAAAAACAAAGTTTTGAAAAATCCCCGGAAAAATTTTAAACATCAGTTGGTTACCAGCAGGTAGTTCCCGCTGAGGGTAGTACGGTATTGTTTCAGGGGCCTGGAGGCAGGACCCTTTTGCGGAAATCCGTCAAGGAAAAGCCCGAATTCTGAGCCACAGCAGGGACAGGATGCAATCCAACCATCGCTGTCAACATTCAGCTTGCAGCGTTGTTCAAAGGCTTTGTATGTGCAGGTGAGCTCAAATGCCTGATATTCGTAGACATCCTTCCGGATGATTATGATGCCATTCAGCCCTTTGTCGGGAACAATATAGTGCCCCCCCACCCCTACATTGGCAAGATCTCCGGCCAGGGTGAGGTAAAAATTGACATACACGTACGGAACATATTCTTCCTGCTTGTCGCAACCTGATACTCCATTCAACAGGAAAAAAGTAACAAAAAAAATCGTTACCTTTGAGAAAATCCTCTTCACGTAAATACTTTTTGCAAAAGTACGCATATCTATGAATATTGAAGAAAGGAATTCAGAGAAAAACTCCTTAAGAAATCCGGGAAAACATTTCGTTCTGTTCCTGCTGGCTCTTGCCCTTTGTATTCCGTCCACCTACAGCCAGGAAAGCAGAAAGGTGCGCTCGGCCAAAAACAAGGCCGAAAAGGTGAAGGTGGAACAAAAGAAACAGGCCATCAAAGAACAGGAAGCCAAAAGGAAAAGGCATTTCAACCTTCAGAGCAAGGAAGTACAGCAACGGATGAAGGAAAACGAAAAACTCACAAAAAAGCATTACGATAATAAAACCAGGAGAAACCCTCTGGAAGGAATATTCAACCGCAAATCCAAACGCCGCCATGGACGATAGTATTGTAACAGTTTTAATTACCATTCTGATTACCCTGTTTGCCATCATCTCGCAGATCAGGAAAAAGGGGACAGGACCTGATTCAACAGGTAAGCCGGCAGGCAAACCGGCCAGAGACATCTTCTCCGAGCCATTCCCCACGCAAATTCCGGATGATCCGCGGGAAGTGATTCGGAAGTTTTTTGGTGAAGTGCCGCCCGAACCGGAGGAGGCTCCCGGCAACACCGCTGAATTCGAACCGGTTTACCGGGAAGGGGAAACCAATCCTGAACCGGTTTATGAAACGATTCAGGGAGAAGACCTCACAGAACCCGAAGAAATCAGGCGGGAAAAAGAGAAACTTCTTTCCCAGGAAGGGATTCCGGCTACCATAACCTATTCATCCCAGGCCGAAAAAGAAGCATTTGCCGACGCTTCGGTATCCATTGCCTCGGCCGAAATCAAGGGAAACAAAGCATACGACGAGCAGTTTCAGGCCATACACCCCTTGCTGCAGGATGTTGACTGGAGAAAAGCTATTATTTATTCCGAAATTCTTAAACGAAGAGATAACTTCTGATCATTTGTATTCCAATAATCTGAAAAACAGACTATTTTTTCATTTTTCCTGTTGCACATTTTAAACTTTTTTTTATATTTGCATGGAAGGGTTCCGGGTAAACCGGAATTCTTTTTGTTTTTTCAATCCCTGTAATTTTTCGGAGGAAGAAATTATGAACAACACATCGTATGTTACAGCCGATGGTCTGCAAAAGCTGAAAGCAGAACTGGACCACCTGAAAAACGTGGAGCGTCCCGCTATCAGCCGCATGATTGCCGAAGCACGCGATAAGGGCGATCTGTCGGAAAACGCAGAGTATGCAGCGGCCAAGGAAGCGCAGGGAATGCTCGAGATGAAAATCAAGAAGCTGGAAGATTTGATTGCCAATACAAGAATAATTGACGAAACCAAAATTAATACCAGCTACGTCCAGATTCTGAACAGGGTAAAAATCAAAAACACCCTGAATAACCAGATAATGGAATATACCCTTGTATCGGAAAGCGAAGCCAATCTGAAAGCCGGCAAAATTGCCGTCAGCACCCCCATTGCCAAAGCGCTTCTGGGCAAAAAAGTGGGAGAAGTGGTGGAAGTGAAAGTCCCTTCCGGGGCACTGAAACTTGAAATACTCGACATTTCAATATAATTCCTGCGCCATGGCTACCATTTTCAGCAGAATTATCAGCGGAGAAATTCCCTGCTACAAAATTGCAGAAAATGAGAAGTTTTTCTCCTTTCTTGACATCAATCCCCTGGCCAAAGGACATGTGCTGGTGGTTCCCAAAAAGGAAACCGATTACCTCTTTAACCTGGACGATTCCGACCTTTCGGAAATCATGGTCTTTGCAAAACGGATAGCCCGGGCCATCGAGAAGGCTGTTCCCTGCAAGCGCATAGGGGTTGCTGTCATCGGCCTGGAAGTTCCCCATGCCCATATTCATCTGGTGCCGCTGAATTCCATGGACGACATCAACTTTTCCAATCCGAAGCTGAAACTGCCTCCTGAGGAAATGGAAGCAATCGCCTCAGCTATCAGAAAATATCTGGAGTAAAAAACCAGGTTATTCCGCCCTTTGAAAAAAGAAAAGCTGGTAGCAAACGGCCTTTCATGCTGGGCTATTTCAGGCGCGAAGGGTTATTTTTAATAAAATCTTTCCAGCCCGAATAGGTTGACGATTTCTGCAGAGGGCTTCTCTGAAAGAAATGGCACACAGCAACGGCAAGTCCGTCAGTTGCATCCAGGTTCGCAGGCATTGCATCAATATGCATCATCTGCTGAAGGAGACCGGCCACCTGTTCCTTGGAAGCGCTTCCCACGCCGGTAATGGCCAGCTTGATTTTTCTCGGCGCGTATTCAAATACCGGAATCTTTTTATGCAGGGCAGCAGCAATGGCAGCTCCCTGTGCACGGCCCAACTTCAGCATCGACTGCACATTCTTTCCGTAAAAGGGCGATTCAATTGCCAGCTCGTCGGGATGGTACTTTTCGATCAGTGTTAAGGTACATTCAAAAATCCGGGAAAGCCTTTCGAAATGATTTTCACTTTTTTTCAGTTTCAGCACATCAAGAGCAACAAGCTCAGGATTTTTCCCGGCAATGCGGATAATGCCATATCCCATCACATTGGTACCCGGATCAATGCCCAGAATGGTCCGTATTTTCTGCCCGGCCATGATAAACCTCAGAAAATCTTATAATCGGCACGGATGCCGGTAAGTTTGTCAAGTCCGAATCCGGTAACAGGCTTTTTCAACGACTTGGTTACCGGCCAGTGCCCTTCGCTGATATAGGTAAGCACGGCTTTCAGTTCGGCTTCTTCCGGATTGCCGAAATCATGCGTCAGATCGTCGTTCACATAATAGTCGGCAGGCAGTCCGTCGAAATAGTCGCCAAAACCATTGGCATTGGAAAGTTTAAAACAGATGGGAACAAAGAAGTATGGGTCGGGTTTGAAATCAAAGGCATACATACCCACCGGTTTTCCGTAGGTACTGTCGCCTGCGGTAATTGTCGGAATCCACGGACTGAGTCCGTTTATCAGCACCTCACTTGCCGAAGCCGTGCCGCGGCCGGCAATATAGAACAACCTGCTCAGGGCAGGCGACGACATGTTGCCCGGAACCGTCAGAATGGTGTCATAGGAAGAACGGTCGGCATTGTGCTCCATTTTTACAAGCATTTTTCCTGCGGCAGAAGAAGAAACAAGAAGCCCTGACAAATGAACGGCAACGTTCATCTCGCCTCCCCCGTTATACCGCAGGTCAACAATCATTTCGTCAATATTTTCGGAGCGGAAGAAATCAAAGGCACTGTCCAGTTCCGCCACCGAAGGCGTAATGAATGTTTCGAAAACCAGGTAGCCTGCTTTCTTCGTTCCGGCCTGCAGAACTCCCTTATATAAAACAGAATTGATAGCTACCGCCTTTTTGGCGGAAGTAACGGTATGCTCCTGACCCTGCAAATCAATAAAAACGAACGTATTTTCCACTCCGGCCTCATTTTTGCCCAGCAAGGCAGTAACATCCACCCCGGGCTGTATAAGGGTTCCGTTAATGCTTTTGATAATCCATCCTCTTGTCACACCGGCTTCCTTCAGGGGTGAATCGTTATAAATGAACACAACCCTCAGGTTGCCTTCCGCATCAGCACCAATACTGATTCCATGCCCGTAATAGGTGCCTTCGTTAAAATAATTAAGAAACTCATTTCTGTCCATGATGAAACTGAAACGGTCCTTCTTGTTGCGCAGGGCATCCAGAAAGGCTTCCGGAGTATTGTAATTGGCACTGTTCACTGTGGGCAGATCATGGTTCCACAAATACCAGTATTTCATTACGGAATACATCTTTTTCTTCACGCTGAGATACTGATCTGTCTGTGTGGTCTGATCGTTTTCTTCATCTTTCTTACAGGACGAAACGAGAACGAAAGAAAGCAGCAAGAAAAGCAGCCATCGGCCAGTCAAAAAATTCCGGGAAGGAAGTATTTTCTTCATCTGTTCAGGACTTTTTTCGGATAGGATATTTCTGCACAAAAATACCTGTAACAATCAGTACAAGTCCTATAAAGGTAGTATAGAAAATGGATTCGCCCAACACAAAATGGATTAAAATAAGGGAGAGAAAAGGAAACAGATACATCAGCGTGCTGATCTGGTCGGGAGAGCGGCTGTAACGGAGGGCTTTCAGCCAGAAAACAAAAGTAATGCCCATTTCGAAAATGCCAATGTATACTGCGGCCAGAAATCCCTTCCAGCCAGGCCATACCAGACGGCCGGTGAACGCGGTAAAAAGCACAATGTAGAGCGAAGCAAAAAGAAAATTGAGAAAAAGCTTGCTTTCTTCGGGGCGGGAATCCTTAACATTGAAAAGCCAGAAGAAGGACCAGATAATGGAACTGCCAAGGGCCAGGATAACTCCGGCAGGATCCTGAATATGAAAGCCTGACAGATTGCCGCGTGTGGCAATTAAAAAAGCTCCGCCAAAACAAATGAACAGGGCAAGGTAACTGCGCTGGGTGATGGTATTCTTCAGAAACGGAACCGATAAAAACGACAGGACGACAGGCCAGACCATATTCAGAGGCTGGGCTACCTGCGCCGGCAGAAGGGAATATGCCTTGAAGAGAATGAGGTAGTAGAGAAAGGGATTAAAAAAACCCAGGAGAGCAGAATGCCGGTAATTTTGTCGCGATTGCCGGAACAAACCCGCAGGCCCCTGTGAAAAGGAGCCAACAATGAACAGAACAACAAGGGAGGTAATGGAACTGTAAAGCAACAGGACGGGAAAATCCATGTACCCCAGTGCAATTTTGAAGGCGGTTGCTACCGTCGACCAGAACAGGATGGTCAGCCCCGCAAACAGATATGCTTTTGCCTGATGATGCATTATACCAGGAATTTACCGGCACATGAGGCGGCCATCAGTCGATCCACTCAAAACCGGTGTAAGGGATCAGCACGGCAGGAACCGCAATACCGCGGTCGCTCTGATTGTTTTCGAGGATGGCAGCCACAATTCTGGGCAAAGCCAGAGCACTTCCGTTGAGTGTATGGGCCAGCTGGGTCTTCTTGCTTCCGTTTTCCCTGAACCGCAATTTCAGCCGGTTGGCCTGAAAGGATTCAAAGTTGGACACTGAGCTTACCTCCAGCCATTTCTTTTGCGCACCAGCATACACTTCAAAATCATAGGTGAGAGCCGAGGTAAAACTCATATCGCCCCCGCAAAGCCTCATAATCCGGTAGGGAAGCTGAAGCTTCTTGACCAGCATTTCAACATGAGCCACCATCTCATCGAGGGCTTTATAGGACTTGTCGGGGTGAGCAATCTGAACAATTTCCACCTTATCAAACTGGTGTACCCGGTTAAGTCCCCGTACGTCCTTGCCGTAGGAACCCGCTTCCCTCCTGAAACAGGGGGAATAGGCCACGGTTTTTACCGGCAATTCATCCGCCTCAAGAATAACATCCCTGAAAATATTGGTGACAGGCACTTCGGCAGTGGGAATCAGATAAAGATTGTCTATGGGTACGTGGTACATCTGCCCTTCCTTGTCGGGAAGCTGGCCGGTGGCAAACGCACTGTCTTCATTCACCATCAGGGGAGGCAGTACCTCCTGGTACCCGGCTTTGATGGCTTCATCAAGAAAGAAATTGATCAATGCCCTTTCCAGCCGTGCTCCCTTTGCACGAAACAGAGGAAAACCCGCTCCTGTAAGTTTGGTGCCGGTTTCAAAATCGATGATATTGTATTTTTTTCCAAGCTCCCAATGGGGCAGGGCGCTTTCAGGAAGCACAGGCATCAGGCCTCCTTCTTTGACTTTCAGATTCGACTCAGCCCCGTCCCCTTCCGGAACAGAATCATGCGGCAGATTGGGAATCTGCACAAGCAATTCCTGAAGCCGGGCTGTCACTTCATCCATCTGATCAAGCAGGCCCTTCACTTGCTCTTTAATCCGTGCTGTTCGCTCCTTTGCCTGCTGGGCTCCGGCCGGATTTCCGTTCTTAATCAGAATACCTATTTCCTTCGACAACCGGTTTGATTCGGCCTGCAACTGGTCGCTCTGCACCTGCAGAGCCCTTCGCTGATCGTCAAGAGCAATGATCTGGTCAATCAAAGAAGTATTGGTAAATTTTTTCTTCGCCAGCCGACGGATGACTTCGTCGCGGTTGTCCCTGATTACTGTAAGTGTCAACATAGCCGATTGTATATAAATAAAAAACTCCTGACACCTGAGGAACAGGAAATATCAGGAGAAAATACGGTGCGGAAAACCCGCATAATTTTATTCGTTCAGAGGAACCACTGACACGTAGGAACGGTCTTTGGCTCTCTTCCGGAATTCCACTTTGCCGTCAACAAGGGCAAACAAGGTGTGATCCTTACCCATGCCGACATTTCTTCCCGGATGATGTACGGTACCTCTCTGCCGTACAATAATATTTCCTGCCTTCACAATTTGTCCGCCGAAAATTTTAATCCCCAGCCGCTTGCTTTCTGATTCACGGCCATTACGGGAACTACCTGCGCCTTTTTTATGTGCCATATCAGTATAATTTAAAACTGACTATTCGTCTTATTCGTTTGATTTTTCTTCATCCGATTTTTTGGATGCCCTTTTTGCCTTCGGTTTGGCTGTGGCTTCCGGTTCTCCCTCCTCTTTGCTCTGAGCTTTGGCCCTGGAAGTTTTCCTGGGAGCTTTGGCCGGTGCAGGAGTTTCCTCAGCGGATGGCTGGGCAACTGCTTCAGCTTCCGTCGGGGTAACCGGTTCTTCCGCCTTTACAGCCTTTTCTTTCCGGGCAGTTTTCTTAGCCTTTCCGCTTTCCAGAATGTCTTCTATTTCAATCTGTGTAAGATACTGCCTGTGTCCTTTGAGTACCTTGTAGCCTTTTCTGCGTTTCTTTTTGAAGATAAGCACCTTATCGCCCTTGAGGTGATCAAGTATTCTGGCTGAAACAACAGCACCTTCAATGACCGGATTGCCAATTATGACCTTTCCGTCGTTTTCAATAAGAAGAACCTTGTTAAACTCAACTTCGGAACCTACTTCACCTTTGAGGCGGTTCACGAACAGTTTTCCGTTCTTCTGCACTTTCATCTGCTGGCCGGCAATATCAACAATAGCGTACATTTCACAAGAATTTGATTTTCAACTTGGGAGTGCAAAAATAGTAAAGTTATTATGAACTGCAAAAAAATTGTTTTTCTCCTGATCAAAAAGCAGGTTCTGGCAGATGATACCGCGCCGGAAAATTCGTTATGCCTGATTTATATTCGGCTGACAGAAATTTATAATTATATTTGTCATCAGCATAGACAATGACGAGGGAATGAAACGGATCCGGTTAAACGTTTTGGGGATTTCATACAGTCAGACGCAATCGGGAGCATATGCTCTGGTGCTTGCTGAAGAAAACGGGGACAGGCGTATTCCGATCATCATAGGCGCCTTTGAAGCCCAGTCAATAGCCATTCAGCTGGAAGGGCTCAAGCCGCCACGACCACTTACCCATGACCTGTTTATGAATTTCGCCCTTGCCTACCGGATAAATATCCTGGAAGTGACCATTTACAAGCTGGAAGAAGGGGTATTTTATTCCCACCTGCTTTGCGACGACGGAAAAACAAAAATCACGGTGGATGCCCGCACCTCCGATGCAGTAGCCCTTGCCCTCCGGTTCAATTGTCCTATCTATACTACCGAAGAAGTGATCAACAGGGCCGGCATTAAACTCGACATCAATAAGGAGGCCGGGGAAGAACAGGAAAAAAGTGAAGAGGATTATCTGAACGAACCGCAGGAAAAGCCGACCCCCCAAAGTGAAGAATTTCGCGATATGAACCTGGAAGAGTTGCAGGAAAGTCTTGAAGAAGCCATAAAAAATGAAAATTACGAAAGGGCATCTCTGATTCGGGACGAAATAAACCGTCGCAAAAAGAAATAAAATGACCAGATCAAGGGGCATTTCTATTATTTTTCTCATCATACTCCTACTGTTCAGCCTTCAGCCCCTTCAGGCTGCCAGCCCACTGCCGGCCTTTGTCTCTCCGTCAGGAAACAATGCCTTGACGGTCGGGATCGTTCTCCGCACCGTTACTGCCATCCTGCTCCTGCTTTTCCTGAGCTGGCTCCTGTCGTCCGATAAAAAACAGGTCCGCTGGAAACTGGTAGTATCCGGCCTCGCACTGCAGTTTCTTATTGCCCTGGCTGTTTTGTATCTTCCTCCGGTCCAATGGCTGTTTGAAATCGTCGGGAAAGTTTTTATCAAAATTATTGATTTCTCAGCCGAAGGCAGCCGTTTCGTTTTCGGCAATCTCTCTGACCAGGGGAAATTTGGCGTTATCTTTGCCTTTCAGGTGCTGCCAACGATTATTTTCTTTGCAGCCCTCATGAGCTTGCTGTTCCACCTCGGCATCATCCAGAAAATTGTTCAGTTCCTTGGATGGCTTCTTTCGCGGTCAATGCGCATTTCAGGAGAGGAAGGCCTGGCGGTAGCCGGAAACATTTTTCTGGGGCAAAATGAAGCCCCTCTGCTTATACGGGCTTATCTGGACAATCTGAACAGAGCGGCTCTTTTTCTGGTCATGACCTCAGGAATGGCCACCATTGCCGGCGGCGTAATGGCAGCCTATATTGGGTTTCTCGGCGGCACGGATCCGGTGATGCGGCTGTTCTTTGCCAAACATCTTCTCGCCGCCTCCGTAATGGCTGCCCCGGGAGCCGTAGTGGTTGCACGCATTATGGTTCCGGCTCCTCCCACTGCCACAGGAACAACCAAAGCTTCCAGTGTATGGGAAGCAAATAATCCGCTCGACGCTATTGCCAAAGGCACTCTGGATGGGCTTAAACTTGCCGCCAGCGTTGCGGCCATGCTCATCGTTTTTGTTGCTTTCATTGCCCTCATCAACTTTGTCCTTCTGAAAACAGGCCAGTGGACCGGATTAAACAAGCTGATTACTGCCTCGTCAGGAGGTGTTTTTGAAAATCTTTCCCTTCAGTTTTTGCTCGGTAAAATCTTTCAGCCTGTCATGTGGCTCATGGGAATCAATTCGCATGATGCTTCCCTGGCAGGCAGCCTTCTGGGACAAAAAATCATCATGACGGAATTTATCGGGTATCTCGATCTGATGCGGCTTAAAGAAGCCGGCGCCTTTCTTGAGCAGAAAACCATTGTTATGGCTACTTACTTTCTCTGCGGATTTGCCAACTTTGCCTCCGTAGGCATTCAAATCGGTGGGCTTGGAACCATTGCGCCTTCCCAGCGCATCCCTTTGTCTCAGCTCGGACTGAAGGCCATGATTGCCGGCACTATTACTTCTCTTCTTTCAGCAGCCATGATTGGACTTATCCTATAATCAACAACAAGACACTGCCCTATGGATGACCATCAAAACAGGAATGACACCGCCACACTTTCGGGCCTTTTTAATGATACCATAAAAAATCATGCCATCCTGTCCGACACCGATTGCGCTGTATGGCTCATTGACCAAAATAACCGGGTTGTGTGTTCCAATACATCATCGCACGAAATTTCCGGCTTATTGTTCAGCAAAGTCATTTCCCCGGGCGACACCCTTCCTCTGTCCTCCTGCCCCGAGCTTCTTCTGCTCCATCACTCCATGCTGAAAGGAAAATCACGGACCACCCGGCTCACCGCCAATGACAAAACATCTGAAATTTTTCTTACGGTATTGCCTCTTTCAGATGACCATAAAATTTCAGGAGCAGTTATCCTTGCGCATCGCAAAAAAACAGTTTCTGACAATGCCGGGAATCTGCCGGTTAACGATATCCTGCTGAATCTGGCAATACAGATGGAAGAACCCATTGCCATTGCAGACCAGCAAAAGTATGTTTTTGTCAATGAATCCTTCAGGGAGTTTTTCGGTATTTCAGGTGACGAAATGAACGAACTGAAAAGTTTGCTGCTTCAGCGGGTTGATGCAAGGGACCTGAACGGACTTGCGTCCTTTCTGGAAAACAAAGAGAGCCAGGAATTCACATGCCGCCTGAAACTCAACAACGAAAAAACCACCTGGGTCTGGGTCAGAAAGATCCTTCTGCCACAATTTGATTCCGAAGTCAGAATCTACATCTTTGCTGACATAACAGCCAGAAAAAAGCTCGAAGAATATATACATGATCAGAAATCGCATCATTCCGCCATACTGGATAACATCCCGCACATGGTTTGGCTGAAAGATGCTGAAGGAAGATATGTTGCGGTTAATAAGGCTTTTGTTGACCACAAGGGCATCCCGGCAAATGAAATCATCGGAAAAACTGATAAAGAACTTTTTCCCGCCAGAGCCTCTTATTTTACACTCACTGACAATGAAACCATTTGCAAGGGAGGACGTCAGAGGTTTGAGAAAAAAAGCCATAAGAATGGCATGGACAAATGGACTGAGGTATATAAAACTCCTGTTTTCGATGAAAATGGCAACTGCCTGGGTGTTACCGGAATAGCCATTGATATTACCGAACAGAAATTGCTTGAGCTACAACTGCGGCAAAAGGAAGAATGGTTCCGCAATTTGTTGCGCTATTCCTCCGATACTATAATTATACTTGATAAGGAAGGAACGGTTATTTACGAAAGCTCTGACGAAAGGAGAATCACAGGATATTCTCTGAATGAGTTGCAGAAAACACCTTTCATAGAATATGTAGTATCTGCCGACAGGGAACTGTTTAAAACAGCGGTAAATACTATTGTTGAAAAACCGGCCAGCCCCATAAGCACCGAATTCAGAATCCTCGGGAAACAAGGAAATACCATTTACGTGGAGGCCATTTTTTCCAATCACCTGTTGAATGATAACATCGGCGGGATAGTGATGAACGTGCGTGATATTACAGAACGAAAGATTGCCGAGGAGAAAGAAAAAAGATACCTTGAACTGCAGTCGCTTTTAAGTGATTCTGCTTTTGAGCTTCTCAGCCTGCCGGATGAAAAAGAAATCTATCAATATACTGTCCGGGTTCTTCATCAGATGATTCCCGGCAGTATCATAACCATTTCGTCGTACTGTGACGAAACCGGTATTCTTACCATTCAAAGTGCCGCAGGATTTGAGCAATATCAGGAAGATTTCAGACGGATGTTCGGTCACGATCCGTTGGGTTTCCAGATTCAATTGAATCCAGGGATTATTGCTTCGATGGAAAGGTATTCCAAACGGCTTCATCATCTTCCCGGAGGCCTTGCCGAAGTGATGTTTAACCTTTTCCCGAAAGAAAAAACGGATGCATTTGAGAAAATTATAGGCGAGAGGATTGTATATGGTATTCCCATTATACATCACGATAAATTTCTTGGCAGTATTGCCCTTCTGGTACCTTCAAACAATATTATCGAAATCCGGCAGATTGTTGAAACATTTATTCTTCAGGCAGGCATTGCACTGCATCGCCGGCAGGTTGAAATTGAACTGATCAAAGCAAAAGAAAAAGCGGAAGAATCTGACAAGCTCAAATCAGCGTTTCTGGCCAACATGTCGCATGAAATCCGGACTCCCATGAACGGCATTCTGGGCTTCACCCAGTTGCTCTCCATGCCGGGTGTTTCGAAGGAAGAACAGGCAGAGTATATTGCGGCCATCAATTCAAACGGAAAGCTTTTGCTCAGCCTGATAAACGATATTATCGATATTTCGCGCATTGAAGCCGGCCAGCTCACCATCTGTCCCGAACCTGTTGAAATACAGGCACTGGCTAATGAGACCTTCAACGGAATTGTTACAGATGCTGTGAGAAAAGAAAAATCCGGAGTTGTTTTCAGAATGGAAGAGGATCCTGAATGCGCCGACCTGCTGATTCAGACGGATCCTGTGCGGCTGAAACAGATCCTGCAAAATCTCCTGTCAAATGCCATCAAATTTACCGATGAAGGGGAAATTGTGCTCGGATACCAGAAAAAGAACAACAACCTGCACTTTTATGTGCGTGATACCGGAATCGGAATCCAGCCTGAGAAACAAAAAGTAATTTTTGAACGGTTTGTACAGGCCGACCCTTCTGCTACCCGGCGCTTCGGAGGATCCGGCCTGGGCCTTGCCATATCAAAAGGACTGGCTGACCTGCTGGGAGGCACGTTGACCCTGAAATCCCAACCGGGAGCAGGATCTGTATTTACCCTGATCCTGCCGATTGAAAAAACCAGTATTTTTAAGGAAGAACAAAAAACAGTGCATCCAATGGCTGAAAAATGGAATAACACAACGGTTCTTATTGTCGAAGATGATAAATTCAGCGCCAAATACCTGGACACGGTTTTACGAAAACATGGAATCACGCCACTAACAGTAGCCAGAGCCTCCGAAGGCTTCCAGCTACTCAGAGAACATCCCGAAATCGCCCTGGTGCTGATGGACATTCAGCTACCTGAAATGAACGGTTATGATGCTACCCGCCAGATTAAGGCCGAATTCCCCCACATTCCCGTAATAGCTCAGAGTGCCAATGCTTTCGATGATGACCGGCAGAAATGCCTTGATGCCGGCTGTAATGATTATATTTCCAAACCCATTCAGCAGGAAAAACTGATCAGCCTGTTGAAAAAGTATCTGAATACCAAATAGATATGGCCTTAATCGTCAAAGCATTTTTGCTGACCCTGTTCTTCGTATCCCTTTACCTGAGTTTCCGGTATCTGATTTTTTCATTCCGGGTAGTGAGAGGATGGGACAAGGTATCTCCCCATAATGCCTTTTCCCGTTCCGATCTTCCGGAGGTTTCGGTGGTCGTCTGCTTCAGGAACGAAGAAAACCATCTGGGAAAGCTTATTCAAGGCCTCACAGAACAGGAATACCCGCGGCATCTTATGGAAATTCTCCTCCTCGATGACCATTCCACAGACCACTCCCCCGAAATTGCAAGGAAAGCAGCAGAAACCGATTACCGGATACATTATATTCCTCTGCCTGCTGATAAAGAAGGCAAGCATGCGGCTCTGGCAGAAGCCATAACGCATGTTTCGTCAGAATTTATAGCAACTACTGATGCCGACTGTCTGGTTCCCGTGGGATGGCTCATATCGATGACGGAATGTATTGTCCGGAACAGGGACTCCCTGGTTCTTGGATCAGTAAAGACAGAAGCGGGGAAAAGTGTTTTGACAAAATTTCAGGCACTGGAATCCTGTGCTTTGCAAACCGTAACCGCCGCTTACGCAAATCAGCATAATCCGGTTATGGCCAACGGTGCCAGTATGCTGTTCCCGCGGTCCCTTTTTTCAGACTATCTGCAGGAAGAGGGCCGTAATATTGCGACAGGCGATGACACATGGCTGGTACATTATGCCAAGAATAAGAAACAGGTACATACAGCCTTCAGCAAAAACCCGAGAGGCATCGTAACAACCTTTCCCCAGGCACGCCTGAGCGATTTTATGAATCAGCGAATCCGCTGGCTTTCCAAAGGGAAGAACTATACGGATAAAACTTCACGCAAAGCAATGAAATTCATTGGTTTTATCAATCTTTCCCTCCTATTTTTTTTTATTGGATCCTTCTTTAATCCGGTATTGCGCGGGTCATTCATTAATTTCTTTTTTCTGAAAGCATTGGCTGATTTGCTGATCATAATTCCTTCGGCAAGGTACTTCAAACAAACTGCGCTTCTGTGGTATTATCCACTCTTTGCACTGGTATATCCTGTTTACACGCTGGTTCTGGCAATTATGGCCGGAAGACCCTATTCATGGAAAGGAAGAGTTTACCGATGAAACTCATCAAACAATAAGTGGTAACAAGGCTTATCCAATGAAGCAAAACCGGGTATATGAGCGTTTTGCCGGCAACTGGCAGGGAATGGCAGGATTGGTTTGCATTGTTCTGATCGGACTTATTGCCCTGGCAGGATATCTGATTACTCCCGATGACTCTCCCTATGCCAACGAACAGCATCTCGAACTGGCGGCAATGAAACCGGGATTCAGGGTTACGATGTTGCGGGTGCGCCGTAATGTTAATCTTCCCCATCAAAGCCTGATTGACAAGCTGATAAACGGATCGGAACCCGCATACCGTTCAATTCCGGTTAAACAGATCCGGTTCGACAGGGCGCATGTTGTGGCGGTCCTTTTTGACCAGGGCGAAGACACTGTGGCTCTTACCGAAACCTTTCTTCTTCCTGATATCCTCTATCATATCCGGCCTGATTCGGTTTGCATGGAACAGGGAGACAGCATCAGCTGGATTGCAGGCGACGGCAAACGAATGAAAGCTTCTGTTTCTGAACTGCAGAAAAAGGTAATTTCCGGATCCATAGAGGAAAGAAAGTATCTGCTGGGTACTGACAGGTTTGGCCGTGATCTTCTAAGCCGCATGATTCTTGGTGCCCGCATGTCTTTCTCCGTTGGATTCATTGCCGTTTCTATTTCCCTGTTGCTTGGCCTTCTGCTGGGAAGTATTGCCGGATATTACAGTGGCTGGCCTGACCGGCTGGTGCTCTGGCTTATTCAGGTGGTATGGAGCGTGCCAACCCTTCTGATGGTCATTGCCATAACTTTTGTCCTGGGCAAGGGATTCTGGCAGGTTTTTATAGCTGTCGGCCTCACCATGTGGGTTGAAGTAGCCCGTGTTGTGCGCGGGCAAGTGCTCTCCCTGCGCGAAAAAGAGTATGTTATGGCGGCAAAAGCCATCGGATTGAGCGATTTTGGCATTCTGTTCCGCCATATCCTTCCTAACCTGGCAGGCCCTGTTATCATTATCAGCGCATCCAATTTTGCATCGGCCATATTGATGGAGGCTGGCCTGAGTTTTCTTGGTCTTGGAGTACAACCACCCGTACCAAGCTGGGGAAGCATGATAAGAGAACATTACGGATATATTCTCATTCATCAGGCTTATCTGGCCATGATTCCCGGCATTGCCATCATGATTCTTGTTCTTTCCTTTACCCTGGCAGGGAATGCATTGCGCGATGCCTTTGATATAAAGACAGTTTAGTCTGCATAACTCCGAAGACCGATAGCCGCTTTCACTGCCTGCCAGCCTGGAAAATTCGGCTTTCGCTGAATTGAAAAGGCAATTATTCCGGAGGATGTTGCAAAACTTCGTTTTAGGACATCCCGGGAAAGAATTGTATATATCAGGGATTGTGAGATTAATTGCCCATTTCAGAAAGGAACTTGATACGCACCAGGCGGATCTCTTCCGGGGTATATTCATCCTCACCAAGTTCCCTCAAAGCATCCTCAACCGACTCCGTTTCGGCTTCACGAAAATAATCATATACCTCCTGGATATGATCCTCGTCCATTACTTCATTGATATAATAGTCGATGTTCAGCCTTGTGCCACTATAGACTATGGATTCTATTTCCCTGAGCAGATCTTCCATTTCGAGGTTTTTCGCGGCGGCTATATCCTCCAGCGACATCTTCCGGTCGATGCTCTGAATAATATAAACTTTCAGCCCCGATTTATTTACCACCGATTTCACCACCATATCCTGGGGGCGGATGATTTCTTTTTCTTCAACGTATTTTTTAATGATATCCACAAACTCCTTCCCGAACCGCTGGGCTTTACCGGCACCAACCCCTGTAATATTCTGCAGTTCCTCAAGCGATACCGGATATTGTGTAGCCATGTCCTGGAGTGAGGGGTCCTGGAAAATGACAAAAGGAGGAATATTCCTCTGCTTGGCTATTTTTTTGCGCAGGTCCCTCAGAATATTGAACAATTCATTGTCAAGGGTGCTTGTGCGTTCAGCTTCGTCAAGCAGATCAGCCTCTCCCTCGGTCTGGTAGTCATGGTCACGAGTAATCATGAAAGAAGTCGGATTCTCCAGAAATTTCCTCCCCTCATCCGTAATTTTCAGGGTACCATAATTTTCGATATCCTTCTGCAGCAGATTACCTATCAGCATCTGCCGGATAACGGCATTCCAGAATTTGGTATCTTCCTCGCTTCCCGCGCCAAAACTCTCGAGTTCATGATGGCGGTACGATTTGATGGCGGCATTCATATTGCCTGAAAGAATATTGGCAATATGTTCTCCCTTGAATTTTTCCTTCACTTCCTGGATGCATTCCAGCACGGTGGTCACATATTCCTGCCCTTCGAACTGTTCTTTCGGATGCAGGCAGTTATCGCAATTGTGGCAGTTATCTTCCGGGTATTCTTCACCGAAATAGTTGAGAAGAAGCTTCCGGCGGCAAACGGAGGATTCCGCATAAGCAACCGTTTCATGCAAAAGCTGTTTTCCGATTTCCTGTTCGGCAACAGGTTTTCCCTGCATGAATTTTTCCAGCTTCAGAATATCCTCGTATTTGTAAAAGGTAATGCAATTCCCTTCGCCTCCGTCACGGCCGGCCCGGCCGGTTTCCTGGTAATACCCCTCCAGGCTCTTCGGTATGTCATAATGAATGACAAAACGCACGTCAGGTTTATCGATTCCCATTCCAAAGGCGATGGTAGCAACAATTACATCCACATCCTCCCTCAGAAAACTATCCTGATTCTGGGTACGCGTGGCCGAATCCATTCCGGCATGGTAAGGAAGTGCCTTGATACCGTTAATTTGAAGTGCCTCAGCCATTTCTTCCACTTTTTTCCGGCTAAGGCAATAAACAATAGCCGATTTCCGGGGGTTGTTCTTAAGAATTTTAATAATTTCCCTTGTGGCGTGGACTTTGGGACGTACCTCATAATACAGGTTCGGCCGGTTAAAGGAAGATTTAAACACCGTTGCATCCAGCATACCCAGGTTTTTCTGGATATCATGCTGTACTTTGGGAGTAGCTGTGGCCGTCAGGGCAATCAACGGTGCCTCTCCGATTTCATTAATAATCGGACGAATCCGGCGGTATTCCGGCCTGAAATCGTGCCCCCATTCCGAAATACAGTGGGCTTCATCAATAGCATAGAATGATACCTTTACCTGACGAAGAAACTGGATGTTCTCTTCCTTGGTCAGTGATTCAGGAGCCACATACAGAAGCCGCGTTTTCCCGTCAAGAATATCCTGCTTTACATCGGCTATTTCCTTCTTTGTAAGAGAGGAATTCAGAAAATGGGCTATGCCATCTTCGTTGCTGAAACTCCGCATGGCATCTACCTGATTTTTCATCAGGGCTATGAGGGGAGAAATCACAATCGCCGTCCCCGGTAAAATCAATGAAGGAAGCTGATAACAGAGCGACTTGCCGCCTCCCGTGGGCATCAGAACAAATGTGTCTTTCCCTGCCAGCACATTACGGATGATCGCTTCCTGATTTCCCTTGAAACTGTCAAATCCAAAATATTTCTTTAAAAGCTCCTGGAGTGAAACTTTCGAATAGTCTGTCATTTTTATTACCTCACAACCTGGTGGTTACTGTTAAACCTGTTAAATGTTTTTATAGAATTTAAATGTTTTAAGAATATTAAAGTTAGTCAAAAAATGTAAAAAAGCGCACGAAATTAACCTAATTTAACAAAACTTTGTACAATTGTATGCACAAACCTGATTATCACATTGATAATCTGAATAGTTATTCATATGGGCATTTGAATTTTCAACTGGAAGGCTGAATTCGCTCTTACATTTCAGTTTGAGTTATGCATCTGCAATGCAGTATACGCCTTACAGCCCTCTTTCCTTTCAATTTTGTTGCGCTAAGCAAAATCCTGACATTCAGACTCATTCGTTGGTATTGGCACATTGCCTTCCGGATGCACAATTCGGGTTAAAGATCACTTTCAGGTTCCCTGACTTCTCGGAGACGGACAGTTCGGCATAAATTCAGCCCCGGATGCAGGAAGCAAAAAAAACATACCTTTGTAACTTTGAAAAAATGAAACGGAATGGCAAAGAAGGAAAATCATGAGATGACCTTTCTGGAGCATCTGGAGGAGCTAAGATGGCATCTTGTCCGTGCGGTTATGGCAATTGTTCTGATGGCTATTGTTGCCTTTGTCTTCAAAGGGATTCTCTTTGACAAAATTATTCTTGCCCCCAAGGAGCCATGGTTCATTACCAACCGGCTTCTCTGCGAGCTGGGACAGCGGGTGCATATACAGGATCTCTGCATCAATCAGCATAACCTCAGGCTGATAAACACCCGCATGGCCGGGCAGTTTTCGACCCATATCGTTGTTTCTTTTATTGCAGGCATTATTCTGGCATTACCCTATGTGCTTTATCAGTTCTGGAATTTCATTGCTCCGGCCCTGTATCCGAAAGAAAGGAAATATGCTCGCGGTGCCGTGTTTTACACATCGTTCCTTTTTCTCCTCGGGGTTGCCTTTGGGTATTTTATCCTTCTTCCTCTTTCTACCCAGTTCTTTAGTTCCTATATAGTCAGCACACAAGTTGAAAACTTTTTTGACCTGAACAATTACATCGTTTCCTCTGCTACCATTACCCTTGGTTGCGGCATTGTATTCGAATTGCCTGTAATTATTTATTTCCTTACCAAAATTGGCCTGGTTGGTCCCGGCTTTTTGCGAAAGTACCGTAAGCACGCAATTGTGCTGATTCTGATTCTCGCTGCCATCATTACACCTCCTGATATCTTCAGTCAGATTCTGGTTAGCCTGCCGTTAATACTGCTTTATGAAATCAGTATTTTAATTTCGGCACGAATTGTGCGGAAGGAGTCCCGGAAATAAACTTTTTGCCTTTTTGTCGGTTATTCTTTATTTGATGGAACAAGATGAACAAGGCAATAACAAGGAAGATTTTAATGAAAATCAAGCAATTCCATCATTATAGCCTTGTCTTTTCAGGGATAGCAGCAATATCAATGCATGCATCCGCCCAGCAACTTACAGTTATTTACGGAAAAGTGACGGATGCTTCCTCAGGAGAGCCCTTACCCTATGTGAATGTTGCAGCAAAAAGTCTTCCCGTTGGTACCATCTCACTGGAAGATGGCTCTTACCGCCTTGAGACGAAACATTCTGTTGATAGCATCCTTGTTACGTGTATGGGTTATCAGCCCATTGCATTGGCCGTAACTCCCTTCCGCACGCAGGAAATAAATGTTGCCCTGAAACCGGAGGAAATTCTGCTGGATGAAGTAGTTGTAAAACCGGGCGAAAATCCTGCCCATATCCTTCTCAGGAAGGTAAGGGCAAACCGCAGCAGAAACGATCTGAGCAGGTTCCGTACCTGGTATTACGAGGCGTACCACAAAACCCGCATCGACCTCACCAATCCTGAACTACTGGCCCGAAGGAAAGCACTGAAAGGCTTTGATTTTATCTTCGACAATATTGACACCCTTCCGGGAAGCGGAAAAACCTATCTTCCTTTACTGCTTTCCGAAACAGTTTCGGACAATTACTACCGGAGCAGGCCAAAAAAAGAGCTCGAGGTGATTAAGGCTTCCCGTATTTCCGGTACCAAAAACGAAAGCGTAAGCCAGTTAACGGGGAAAATGTACCAGAATTATTCCATATACGACAATATCGTCTTTCTTTTTGAAACAGGATGGATAAGCCCTCTGGCTGAATTCGGCCAACGCTATTACCGGTATTATATCACCGATACAGTTTTATTTCACGGGCACACCGCATACCGGATTGATTTTGAACCCCGCAGAAAACAGGAAAGAACCTTCACCGGATCGGTGTGGGTTGCTGATTCATCCTGGGCTGTATGTAAATATGAGATGCAGAGCAGTGAAAAGGCCAACATAAACTATGTTGAGAATATCGCATTGCGCAGGGAATATACCCCGCTCAGCGATTCTCTCTGGTTTCCTGTGCGGGAAGATTTTTACGCCGAATTTACCCTTACTGACAAAATGACCGGATTTATCGGCCAAAAAACCTCCTTCTTCAGAAAAATAGCCGTTGATACTATTCTCCCGGAAAAACTGATGAACGAACCCAGTGATATTACACTGGCCCAGGGAAGCCTTGAACAGGATGAAACATTCTGGCAGGTTAACCGTCCGGAAAAACTAACGGAAAAAGAAGCCGGTATTTATTCAATGGTCGATTCGGTTCAGAAAATACCGCTTTACCGGAGTGTGGCCGGTCTCATCCAGATGTTCTATACCTATTATTATGTAAAAGGGCCTGTTGAAATCGGACCGTATTACCGGTTTTATTCATTCAATCCTCTGGAAGGAAACCGTTTACGTTTCGGGGGACGTACCAGCAATGCATTCAGCACAAAGCTTATGCTCGATGGTTACCTGGCTTACGGAACCCGCGATAAACAGTGGAAATACGGAGGCGGCGCCCTGTATCTTTTCGATAAAAACCCCAGAATCGCTACCGGAATATCGTACAAAAAAGATATTGAACAACTCGGGCAAAGCCAGAATGCTTTTCTGGAAGACAATTTTGTCACATCACTTCTCCGCAGAAAACCCAATGACAAGCTTACACGGACCGAAGAGATCAAACTATGGTTTGAAAGGGAATGGTTTCATGGTTGTTCCAATACCCTCACCGCAACGCACCGCACGTTATACTCAACGGAATATGTTCCTTTTTCTTCGTATTCCGAAGGATTCATGCATCCGGTTCCCAGCATTACAACTTTTGAACTTACACTCAATACACGGTTTGCCTGGAAAGAAAAATACCTGATGGGAGAATTTGAACGAACGAGCCTGGGAACCAATTATCCTGTCGTTAACCTGAACACTACCCTTGGCATTCCGGGAGTTAGCGGAAGCCGCTACGGTTATTTCAGGTGGAATCTGAATATTACCCAAACACTCGAACTCGCACCGTTCGGTTATACCGAATACATGATTGATGCCGGTTCCGTGTATGGCAATGTCCCTTTCCCTTTACTGGAAATTCACAAGGGAAACGAAACCTATGCCTACGATTACATGGCTTTTAACCTGATGAACTATTACGAGTTTGCCAGTAACAGGTATATTGGTATCTTTGCAGATCATCATTTTGACGGGTACTTTTTTAACAGGATTCCTTTGCTGAGGGAAGCCAAACTCAGGGAAGTGGTTACTTTCAGGGCGTTGTGGGGTCAGCTGAACAATCCGGAAAACCAGTCCCTGGTACTTCCTGCCGGTATGGAAAGTGTGGAAAAAGGGTATTACGAAGCCGGGGCAGGCATTGAAAATATTCTGAAGGTGTTCCGGATTGATGCTGTGTGGCGTCTTTCCTACCTGAACCATCCGGGAATACAACCCTTTGGAATCCGGTTTGGATTACAGATTATACTTTGAAAATGACATTACGAACTGACAATCTGGTAAAAAAATACCGCCAGCGCGTGGTGGTAAACCGGGTTTCCGTTGAAGTGAAACAGGGTGAAATTGTGGGACTCCTCGGCCCCAACGGTGCCGGCAAAACCACTACTTTTTACATGATTGTTGGTCTGATAGTACCTAACGAAGGAAAAATATTCCTTGACGATATTGACATCAGTCTGGAGCCCATGTACAAAAGGGCACAGCGGGGAATCGGATACCTTTCACAGGAAGCCTCAGTATTCCGTAAGATGAGTGTGGAAGACAACCTGCGTGCGGTACTGGAAATGTCGAAAATCCCTAAGGATATTCAGGAACAACGCATTGAATCACTGCTTCGCGAATTCGGACTTACCCGCATCAGAAAAAGCCTTGGTATCCAGCTCTCCGGAGGAGAACGCCGCCGGACGGAAATAGCCCGTGCCCTGGCACTCGACCCGAAATTCATTCTCCTCGACGAGCCGTTCGCCGGCGTAGATCCAATAGCCGTGGAAGACATCCAGGGTATTGTATCGCACCTGAAAGACAGAAACATCGGTATCCTTATAACCGACCACAATGTGCACGAAACCCTCTCTATCACCGACCGTGCTTATCTTCTTTTCGAAGGGTCGATCCTGAAATCGGGCACCTCAGAAGAACTGGCCAATGATGAACAGGTGCGAAATGTCTATCTCGGAAAAAACTTTGAACTGAGATAAAAATCCAAAAGAACCGCGAATTTACCTGCCTGGCAAATGGTATCATTTTATCGTATACGCCACTACCCTGTTGTCAAAGAATGTTGGTACCAGTAAAATGTTCCTGTCCAGTATGAAATCAATATCGGCCGCATTCATTTTTACAGGGGTAGTATCAAGCAGTTTAACCGGTTTACCGTGCGGAGAAGCTTTATAAACATGCCCGGTCCAGTCAGAAAAAATAAAATTCCCCTTCCCGTCGGCAACAAGCCCGTCAATTCCTCCGGTTTCATGAATCCACTCTTCAACTGTCCGGCCATCATCTGCAATGCGCAAAACGGCATTGTTCACGCCGGCGTACACATCTTCCTCCCAGGCCAGAAGTCCGTTGACGCCATCAAGTTTAGAATCTGAAAGCCAGAGGCTTACCTTGCCGTCAACCAAAACATAGATCTTCTTGTCCTGCATATCCGACACGAATACTCTTGCCCCTTCATCACAGGCAATATCATTGAGAAATTTCGACCCGGGCACAGGGTACCTGTTCAGTATCTTTCCCGATTTGACATCCATTTCAACAATTTCATCAATGTCAGAAACATACAGCAAGCTGTCCACCAGCCCCATTCCTTTAGGCGCATTCAAGCCGGTAATCCATTGCAGACTATCAATAGTCCCATCGGACCTCAGCCGCGAAATAAAACCGTTACCATCCTTTTCCGAAGGGTTTCCGTTTACATTGGAAACGTAAATAACATCCCTTTGATAATCATACAGAACCGATTCAGGGGTTTTCAGCACCGCCGGAGTTTCCCAAAGCTTTGTGAGGTCGGGACTAATGTATGCCCTTTGCGAACAGGCACCAGAAATGAAAAGTATGGAGAGGAAAAACATTCCGGAAAATGAAAATCTTTCTTTAGGTTTCATGTATGTAGTGTTTTGGTGTCCCAAAATATAACAATTTTTTCATGAATTTGTTTCCTTTCTGATATGAAAATTGAAAGTTCCTGAAACCTTCCAATCCTTAGAGGTTTCAGGAATCAGAAAAACAGGATTTCTCCGGGCATTGTACCAAAAAAGAAGGGGCATATGCTTTAGCAACATGCCCCTTTCACCCCCAGCATTATTAACCGACCCCCTACTTTTTAACAGGTGCTTTCTGGGTAGCTTCTTTCTTTGGAGCTTCTTTCTTAGGAGCTTCTTTCTTAGCGGGAACACCAGCCTGAGCAGCCTGCTGTTTCAGAAACTTACCATCCTTATCAAATACAAGAGTGTGTTTCATGGCGCCTTTTTCAATCGCCACTTCGTAAGTTACCACTGCATTGGCTTCTACCTTGAAGGCTTCCTTGATGGTGAAACCTACATAATTTTTGGCAACATACTCCTTAATAGGAGCAAGAAGATCGTCAGTTTTTACCGCAGTTTTCGTCTGGGCATTCATGATTGCACCTGAAAGAATCAGGGCCATAATAAAAATCGCTTTTTTCATAGTTTGTTTGTTTTTTAATTTGACGATCCAAAGTTCTGGTACGAAACTGTAGAAATTCTGAAGTTATAAGGATCTTAACACTTTTTAACCATTAAAAAGAATTTTGGTGAGTATTCTTAAATGAATCATGTTCTTACCTGAATTTTGGGTAAAAAAACTACTGCCAATTTGCTAATGCCCATCTGACAAGGATCGGCCGAAAGATAGGGCTCCCAATATGCCGGTAAGATGTTCAATAAGAAAAACATAGTCTATTACCTGGAATAAACTCTTCCCCGGTTACATCGGGTTATTCAGGGGAAGAGCAGAAGCGCACGACAACGCGATGATGTCCATCGGAACAGGTGTAGTGTATGCCGAACCCGTAAAAATCTGCAATTTTTCTCACAATGGAAAGCCCCAGACCCAGTGATTCCTTATGAACGCTCTCCTTCCTGAATTTTTCAAACATCTGCTCCGGCGGAGCAGAAAGGGGAACACCGGTATTTTCGATTTCCAGACTGGTTTCAGAGAGAACAATTTCGACCGTCCCTTCATCAATATTATGCTTGATTGCATTGCTCAGCAAATTAATCACCAGCATTTCAGACAGAGCGGGATGCATTTGCACAGCAGGTTCTCCGAAGTATTTTCTGGTAATAACAATACGTTTCCCCACCAGGATATCTTCCATCCTTTCCAGGTATTCATCAATAATTTTACTGAAAGAAATTGCCCTTTTTTCCGAAAATTCATAATTGTCGATCTTTGAAATAATCAACAGGCCCTGATTGATCCTGGAAAGGCGTGATGCAGATTCCTGAATCTGAATGAGCATTTTCATCTGATTTTCTGTCAGATTGCCTGACTGCATCAAAATTTCGGTTTTTGAATTGATTACTGTTAGGGGAGTGCGGATTTCATGAGAAGCATAGTTGGTAAAATCTTTGACATTATTAAAATCCAGAATCATTTTATCCATCATTTCATCGAGTGTTTGATTAAGCTGCTGAAACTCAGTAATTTCTGTTTTCTCCATCGATGGTTTTTGGGCACTGGTCAGATCGAATTCCCTCAAGGTTTTAAGCGTCCTGTAAAAAGGAGACCAAAGCTTCCTTGAAATGAGATAATTCAGCAGAATGACAAATATCAGAAGCGTAATGATCAGGGAAAAAATATAAAAGGTTACTACTTGCAGAAAGTCCTTTCGCTCTTCCAGACTGTGCAAAATTCCTATAAAATATCCGTTTCCGTTAGGTTTGTTGCCGTACAATTTAAGATACCGGTAGGCAACTTCATCTTCCTCCGGGGTTCTGAGAATTGTATCAAGAAATACCTGCTCTGACCGGACGGGTGCATCCAAAAGGTCGACATGGATTATTCCCTGCGATTTTCCTGATAAATCAGGTAAGGTGTCGGTGCGCAGAATCTCATCCCTTACCAGTTGCATCTCCATCAGCAGATCATTATCAATTTGCCGGTATATATAGGCTCTGAAAACATAATAAAAGATCACTCCTCCTGCAATAAACAGAAGAATATTAAAAAAGATAATGTAAAGATTTGTCTTGGTAAGTAATTTCATTTCCTCATAATTAAATTGACTTTCAATGGTATGATAGAACCTACATGTTGGTGTTTTTATTATGGTTGTGTTTGTGTTTGCAAAACATGTTGGTTTCCTCCTATTCAAAAATCTGTTTTCAATGACAGGATGGGACCTCCTTGATAACTTTATACCGGCTTGTTCTCAAAGTAAAAATAAACCTGTGCATAGTATATTGGGTTACAAGGTTACTATCCAAGTTAACGCCCCTGAAACACAGGAAGGGATAACCATTTAGGTACATTTCGCATTGCATGAGGCGAAATATGATTTTGTTCCTATTGCGTTGACATTTTTCAAATCCTGAAGTTTCAGTATTTTTAATCAAATATCCATAACATTATATACAAATTGACCACAGAAAAATCATAACTGCCTCATTATAAATTTTTTCACTGATCAGTGAACCGGTACCCAATTCCATAAACGGATTTTATATAATCTGAGCCACCCTTTTCCAAGATTTTCTTGCGTAAATTTTTAATATGTGTATATAAGAAGTCAAATGTGTCAGCCATAATCACTTCATCGCCCCACAGGTGTTCCACTATGGATTCTCTAGAAAGAACCCTCTCTTTATTGGCAAGAAAATATACCAGCAAATCATATTCTTTTCTTGTAAGAGAAAGGCACTCACCATTAACTTTTACAACTCTGTTTTGTATGTTTACTTCGATTTCATTATGTCTGATGACAGTAATTCCGCCAAGGTTTCTCCGCCGGAAAATAGCCTTCATCCGTGCCGCCAGCTCAGAAAGATAAAAGGGTTTGGTAAGATAATCATCGGCCCCTGATTCGAGCGAAGTAACTTTGTCTGTAAGTCCATCTCTTGCTGTAAGGATAAGAATGCCCGCATTAGTATTTCGCTCCTGAATCAGTGGAATAAGGTCAAGCCCGTTTCCATCGGGCAGACCGATGTCAATAATAAAACAGTCATAAAGAACATTTTCTGCTTTTTCCATTGCCTTTTTGATATTACCGGCCACCTCGCATTCCAGTTCTTCTTTTTTCAGATATTCCGCTATACTGCGGGCCAGTTCCTGTTCATCCTCAACAATCAGTATCTTCATATCCTCACCAAAATTTGGTCTGAACGCTACAACACATGCGATTCCGGGAAAATACCAGTAAATTTTCCCACATTCTTCTGCAAGGGGAAAAAATCGTTCCTGTCATCTCCCGGAAATGATCGGATTCCAAAGTTATTTATCTTTTATAAAATTCCGCAGGAAGGTAACGACAAATTTCATTACCATAGAGCGGAGCCGAATTTTATCTTCACAAATCAACCAGGGTTGTTTACAAAAGAAGCATGAAAAAGCCACTGATGGATTTCAAATATCCCCCAACACATTGTTTTGGTGGTTTTATCAAGAACGTCTAAATAAGAAAAAAAAGCAGTAACTTTGCACCCCGGTTTATGCGGATGTGGCGTAATTGGTAGCCGCGCAAGACTTAGGATCTTGTGCCTTCGGGCGTGGGGGTTCGAGTCCCTTCATCCGCACAAATGAAAGGCCCTGCAAAACAGAAATAACATGGCCGGCCGGGCTGAAAAGGAAAACGAAAGGAGCATGATAGGATTAACGTGCAGTCACTCCTTCGCTGTAACAGAACGAAAAGACAGAATATTAACAATTATTTGACAGATGAACATCAGAAAAGAAAACAAAGACGCACTGAATGCCATCGTAACGGTTGAGATTACCAAAGAGGATTATGAACCGAAAGTTCAGGAAGTACTGAAGGATTACCGGAAAAAAGCCCGGATTGACGGATTCCGTCCCGGCCATGTTCCTATGGGCCTCATTAACAGGCTTTACTATACGCCGGTGAAGGTGGAGGAAATCAACAAGCTGGTGAGCAATTCGCTGATAGAATACCTGCGGAATGAAAACCTGCGGATCCTGGGAGATCCCCTCCCGCATAAGGATGAAGAAAAAACAATCGATTTCGAAAAACAGGAGTCATTTGAATTTTCCTTCGACCTTGGATTAAGTCCCGAATTCGACCTGCCCGTTCTTTCAAAAGTCAAAATCCCCTATTATAAGATTACCGTTGAGGAAAAGATGATCGAAGAACGGATTGAAGAACTTAAAAAACATTACGGCCGTTTCAATGATGTTCCCGAAATCGGCGAAAGCTCTATGGTAAGGGGAAACATCTCTGAAGCCGATGAAAACGGGCAGATAATCGAGGGAGGCCACAAAAACGAGGGCACAATCCTTTCAGTTGACCGGATTGATGACCAGGAAATCAGGAACCTCTTCATAGGGAAAAAACAGGGCGATCAGATACTGTTTGACGCCAGCAAAGCTTTTCCAAAAGATTCCGACAGAGCTGGCATGCTGGGAGTTGACCCGAAACAGCTTCCCGGTATTGGAAATACATTTTTGTTCACCGTTACAGAAATCAAACAGTACGATCCTGCTCCGCTTGACCAGCAGTTTTTTGATCAGGTCTTTGGCGAAGGAACGGTTTCCGGCGAAGAAGAATTCCGGCAGAAGGTTAAGGAAGACCTGGAAAAAAGCCTCGAAGGGGAAGCAGAATACCGCTTCACCATGGATGCAAGAGAAACCCTCATCAGCAAGACCCAGATTCCCCTGCCGGAAGATTTCCTGAAACGCTGGATGTTTGAAACAAATGAGGGGAAAATCAGCCGCGAAGAAATCGAGAAGGATTTTGATCACTTCCTGAACGATCTTAAATGGCAACTCATTGTTAACAAAATTGCCAGGGACAACAACTTCACGGTTACGGAAGAAGAAATTAAGGAACAGGCAAAAAATCTTGCAAGAAATCAGTATCTTCGCTATGGGTTAGCCAACGTACCTGATCAGTATGTTGAAAGCCTTGCCAGCGACTTGCTTGCCAGGGAAGAAGAACGTAACCGTATGGAAAGGCAGGTTCTGGAAGAAAGAATTTACGGATGGATTAAGAACAATGCCAAAATAGAAGACAAAGAAATTGATGTAGAAGGATTCAAGAAACTTTTTGAAAAGAAATAATATGCCTACACTAAAAGATGATTTTGAAAAATATGCCGTAAAGCACCGCGGTATCAGCAGTTTAGCGATGCACCAGTATCTGTCGGTTTACAGCAATTACATTTCACCTACCATTATTGAGGAACGGCAGTTGAACATAGCCACCATGGATGTATTTTCCCGTCTGATGATGGACAGGATCATCTTCCTGGGATTGCCCATTGACGATTATGTTTCGAACATTATTGAGGCCCAGCTGCTCTACCTTGATTCGGCGGATCCCACAAAGGACATTCAGATTTATTTCAACACCCCCGGCGGGTCAGTTTATGCCGGTCTGGGGATTTATGACACCATGCAGTGGATCGCAGCCGACGTAGCTACTATTTGCACCGGAATGGCTGCTTCCATGGGCGCTATTCTGCTGGCAGCCGGAACCAAGGGAAAACGTTCAGCCCTGAAGCACAGCCGTATCCTTATTCACCAGCCTATGGGCGGAGCACAGGGACAGGCTTCCGATATTGAAATTGCTGCCAACGAAATCAGAAAAATCAAAAAAGAACTCTACGAAATCCTTGCCCTTCACACAGGAAAGGATGTGGAAAAGGTGGAGAAGGATGCTGACCGCGATTTCTGGATGACAGCTGATGAGGCAAAAGAATACGGTATGATCGACGAAGTGCTGGTTCGGGAAAAAAAGAAAAAATAAAATTCTGACGTATGGACCGGTGTTCATTCTGCGGACGGGAAAAAAAGGATACCCGCCTCCTGATAGCGGGTATCTCGGGGTACATCTGTGACAGCTGCGTGGAGCAGGCCTACGAGATCGTCATGGAGGAATCGCGTACCCGCAATGATTTTGACATCCATAAGCTCAAAATCATGAAACCGGCCGAAATCAAAAACTTTCTCGATCAGTATGTGGTGGGCCAGGATGAGGCCAAGAAATTCCTTTCCGTTGCCGTATACAACCATTACAAACGATTGATGTTCCAACCCCAGAACCCGAAGGATGATGATGTGGAAATTGAAAAATCCAATATCCTTCTGGTGGGGGAAACCGGAACCGGGAAAACGCTTCTGGCCCGTACCATTGCCCGCATGCTGCACGTTCCTTTCACCATCGTTGATGCCACCGTTTTCACCGAAGCCGGTTATGTGGGCGAAGATATTGAAAGCATCCTTACCCGCCTGCTTCAGGTAGCCGATTATAACGTAGAAGCGGCCCAGAAAGGCATCGTTTTTATTGATGAAATTGACAAGATTGCCCGGAAAGGCGACAACCCATCCATTACGCGCGATGTTTCGGGCGAAGGAGTGCAGCAGGGACTTCTTAAACTACTGGAAGGTTCCATTGTAAATGTGCCTCCCCAGGGCGGCCGCAAGCACCCCGAACAGAAAATGATTCAGGTTGATACCCGGAATATCCTCTTTATCTGCGGAGGAGCATTTGAAGGCATCGAACGGAAAATCGCCCAGCGCCTTAATACCCAGGTGGTAGGATTTAATGCCGCTATGGAAACAGAAAGAGTTGAACGGGATAATCTTCTCCAGTACATCGCACCCCAGGATCTTCGTGCCTATGGTCTGATCCCCGAACTGATCGGCCGCCTTCCTGTGCTCACCTACCTCCATCCGCTCGACAGGGCCACCTTGCGCAAAATCCTTACGGAACCCAAAAATGCCATTATCAAACAGTATCAGAAACTCTTCAAAATCGACAAAATTGACCTTTCCTTTGATGAGGAAGTACTCGATTTCATTGTAGATAAAGCTGTTGAATTCCGCCTGGGAGCGCGGGGACTCCGCTCGATCGTCGAAGCCATCATGATCGATTTCATGTTCGACTATCCCTCCAGAGACCAGAAGGAACTCACTGTTACGCTCGATTACGCGCGTGCCAAGCTCAATAAGGCCAACTTGAAGCGGCTGAGAGCAGCCTGATCCCTATTCCTGTCCCCAGCCTGGGTTGGGACTCTTTCCCAGTACGATCTCCATCTTTCCTCCCTGCATTATCGTTGCATGCTCAATAAAGCATTTGTTGTAGGGTTTTCCGTTCAGAGCAACCGACTGGATGTAGATATTTTCAGGGGACTGATTCATTACACTGATCGTAAACTTTTTCCCTCCGGGCAAGGGAATTTCGGCTCTTTCAACCAGGGGAGAACCCAGCATGTATACCCCTCCGCACGGATTGACAGGATAAAAACCAATGGCGCTCAGTATATACCAGGCCGACATTTGTCCGCAATCTTCGTTCCCTGATAAACCATCCGGCCTGTCAGTATACATGGTTTTCAGGATATGACGAACCCTTTCCTGCGTTTTCCATGGTTTTCCGGCATAGTTGTACAAATAAGCCACATGATGGCTGGGTTCATTACCATGGGCATACTGGCCGATCAGGCCTGTAACATCAGGAAAATGAATATCTTCCGCTTTCAGCACATCAAACAGGGTATCGAGCCGCTCGGAAAAACGTTCCTTCCCTCCCATAAATTCCATCAGTCCGGTAATATCGTGCGGAACAAACCATGAATATTGCCAGGCATTCCCTTCGGTGTAGCCGTTGCCATGCTGAGCCACTTCTGGACGGAAAGGCACTGCCCAGCTTCCGTCTGCATTGCGGGGCCGCATGAGCCGGGTAGTCGGATCAGCCAGAAGTTTGTATGCTTCAGCACGTTTCGTAAAAATGGCATAGTCTTCTTCCTTCCCCAGCCCTTTGGCCATTTGTGCTATACACCAATCGTCATAGGCCCACTCAAGTGTTTTCGAAACTGACTCATCGAAATCTTCCTTGCTTTGCCGGTCTGGATTTCCGTCAGCGGGAAGGTAACCGTGCTGTATGTAAAGATCCAGTCCTTCCAGATTCCTTCTGGGTCCTTCTCCCATGGCAACCTGACGTATGGCTTTATAAACCTCTTCCTGCAGGGAAGTATCAATCAGCCCTTTCTTCCATGCATCCACAAGCACCGGTACCGAATGATAAGCAATCATGCACCATGTCTCATTTCCCCATAACGACCATTTTGGAAGCACGCCGAAGTCATGGTAATGGGCCATCATAGCTTTTACAAAAGCCCGCACCTTTTCGGGCGCAATAATGGTCATCAGAGGATGCCAGCCCCGGAATGTATCCCATAACGAGAAGGTATAGTACATCTCGTTTTTGTCGTCTTTCTTTATTTCATCGCTTGCCGTACGGTATTCACCTGTAACATCGCTGTAAATGTTAGGCTGAATAAATGCATGATACAGGGCTGTGTAAAATGTACGCAAAACCGATGTGTCGGATGAAGTTATACGGATGCTCCCCAGGGCTTCTTCCCAGGCAATTTCTGCTGCCCTGCGAATTCCGTCAAAGTCCCAGCCGGGATTTTCTGTAACAAGGTTGTTCCCCGCCCCTTCAGTACTGACTGATGAGATTCCGGTCTTTATCAGCAATGGCTTGTTCCCTTCAGGACGGAAAGTGACCAGGATCTTAAGTGCCGGCTGGTTTGAATCGGAAATGGCTGCGCCGGAAAAAGGGCTGAGAGTTCCATCCGGCCCGACAAGCCATATATCCGCCAAAGGAAGGGAAGACTGCATCCGGAAAAACACTTTCTGATTGTTTGCCCAGCCGGCAGAAAATCTGTACCCCGAAAGGACATCGCTTCCTTCCTTTTTGACTGCCGAGCCTTTTACCCTGTCCCAGCTGACCAGTGACCCCAGGTCAAGAATAACGGCCGGAACCATACCCTGTGTAAATGTATAGCGGTGCATTCCGGTTCGTTTTGTTGCCGTCAGTTCAGCATGGATTCCGTTTTTCAGCATCACCGAATAGTATCCGGGCACCGCTTTCTCATCGGCATGGGTAAACAAGGCATATTGCCTGTTGGCCGGCAGTGCCGTGAATGTTCCTTTTTCCGCTTGCGGTATATCTACTGGCAGAATCCTGATGTCCATAAGATCCGGAACACCGGTACCACTGATATGGGTATGGCTGAAGCCGGCAATTGTGTCCCAGGAATAATGGTATCCGGAACACCAGTCCCAGCCTTCATGATTGTTATCGGGACTAAGCTGAACCATGCCAAAAGGAAGGGCTGCCCCGGGAAATGTGTGCCCATGGCCCCCGGTTCCGATAAATGGATCAACAAAGTTTATAAGCTTCCCATTTTCCTCTGTTTTCTGGCATGATGAAGCAAATACCATAGCAAGAACTGTTAATGCAGTTATTCCTGAAAACCTCATAGTATATTGTTTTTGTTGTGAAATATCGCAATGAGATTTCAAAAATAAAGGAAATTCAGAATCAATGGATATTCTATTCACTGATTCATGAAAATTTCCCTGATTTTTTGAATAACTGAAGCTTAAAGATTAACCGTTCAACAGTTTAAACAACAGTGCAAAGCGCTTCAGGTTATTAAAACAAGAAAGTTCGTATCTGAACGGGTATTCTTTCAGACAGCAAAAACAGCTTCTTTGCTTAATTCCGCAAGCGAGTATTCTGACCTCAGCCGGTTGATGGTTTCATGTACCGTAAGAATTTCTGTTGCCTTCCATGCTTTGGAACCGGCAAAGGAAAATCCTTCGTCAAAATTGCCCCGGGCGGCATTAAACAATGCTTCGGCAATGCAGTAGGGCACTTTTTTGAAATCACAGGTTTTCAAACATTTCCAGGAACATTTAACCGGTTTTCTTTCGCCGGCCTGGACAGCCCGCACAAAATCATTGATTATCACCCTGCCGGGTAAACCAACCGGACTGTTAATTATGACGATGTCGTCAGGTGTGCTGTTAATGTAATTCTGTTTGAAGGATTCGGCCACATCACATTCTACCGTGGTAACAAAGCGGGTTCCTATTTTTACTGCGCTTGCTCCGGCCTCCAAAATTTCGTACATGTCTCTTCCGTCATAAATTCCCCCACCTGCAATAACGGGAATTTCCATTCCGTACTTCTGTTCATAAGGAAGCAGTTCCGGCAGGGTTTCCTTTACCAGCGAAGCCAGATCTTTTTGCGGCTGGTCGAGTTCCTGCCGTGAAAAGCCCAGATGCCCCCCGGCCATAGGCCCTTCCACAACAACGGCATCCGGCACCCGGTTGTACCTTTCTGACCAGGAATGAAAAATGATTCTGGCAGCCCTCCCTGAAGATACCTTGGGAATAAATTTGGTTCTGCGGGTTTCGAGCACAGAACCGTCAATATTGGAAGGCAGTTTCAGCAGTAAGCCGGCTCCTGTAATCACAACGTCTATCTCTTCTTCCAGAGCTACTTTCAGCAAATCGTCATAATCGGTGACGGCATACATTATATTAACCCCCAGAACTCCGTTTGTTTTTGCCCGGGCTTTCCTGATTTCCTTTCGCAAGGCGGTTTTGTTTGCTTCCTTGAAGTTTTTCCGGTAATCGGGCTCGGTCATGCCGATACCCACTGCCGATATGACTCCAATGCCTCCTTCGCTGGCAACAGCTGAAGCCAGCCCTGATAACGATACACCTACGCCCATTCCTCCCTGAACGATCGGCAGAGGAACATGAAGGTTCCCAATATTCAATGATTTCATAATACTCTTCTCCATAAATTAAAATTCAGCAGTAAAAGTAGTCCTTACCTGCTCTGAGTTGCCAAAACAGGGAAGAACGATAGTTTTTAGGGATGAAAAGGGCTATAGCAGGGACGAAAAAAACCGCGGTTTCATGTCAAAAAAGGACAAAAAATCCCATAAAACTCTGACAAATAGAAGAATAAATATCTCAACCACCACACCGGCCTGCGGAAGCAGGTGAACAGGCTAAATCAGCTTTTTAAATTCTTCGATATAATTCTGGGATACCGGAACCGGAAAATCGATCTGGTCAAAAAACAAGGTATATCCCTGCGAATCTCCGCGCACCTCCTTTATGTGGTTGATATTGATAATATAGGAACGGTGGCATTTGAATATGAAATCGAAATCACGCAGAGTTTCTTCGGCCTTTTTCAGGGAACTTCTCACCATTTGCTTTTTAACATTGCCGTTGCTCCGGTAGTACACTTCAATGTAATTGTCGGCCGACCTGATAAGGACCAGGGCATCGGCAGTGATGGAAATGCTGTCAGTCTTATATTCTGATTCCAGATGGATCAGTGTTTCCTTCAGATTTCTTGACTTCATCAACCGCTCGTTCATTTGCAGAGCGCTTTTAAGGTGCGCCCGCAAAAGACGTTCCTGGTTGATGACTATCAATACTGCTACTGGCAGGCAGGCAATAAGAAGAATCTTCCCGACATCGGAAAAATGAAGATTCATGATCTCAAACAATCGTGTATAAATCAGAAAATCAGCAAACGAAACATTGAGCAGCAGCCATATATCCCACAGAATTTCCTTTCCCACATTCCATTTCTCGCTCCGGAAAAGCCGTGGAAACAAACTTGGCAGTACCAGCAGGTTTATGGCAAGGGTAACAAAAGTGGAAAGAAAAAAACCTGCAATAAGAAATACCAGTTTCCTGGGATGAGAGTAAATTTCAATGGGCTGAAATACAAGAATAAAAGCAAGAACGCCCACACTGATAAAGAAAATGACCTTGGCATTATGTTTCAGGTCTTCATTGAAAGGGTACGATTTTTTTAAAAAGCGAAGCATGAGAATACCTTATATTAACCTTATGAGGCGTTTTCGCCGGTGAACCATGTTGAGCAGCATTGAAAAAACATGTGAAATTAAAAAATATTGCCCTGCATTTTTTTATTCCGTAAAAAATTCTTTTTTTTGCACTACATGTAGTATTAAAAAATGATGACAAATAGAACATGGTGGTGGTGGATCAGTGACTCCCGGTTTCCGTGAGGCTGGTAAGCCATTCCTGTTCGTAAACGATATAAGGCCTGCCGAATCACGGCGGGCCTTTTTTGTTGTAAAAACCTGTAAAATCAATGCGTGTGAAACGGTTTTATTTCAATGTGGTACAAAAGAAGATCCTGGCCGACACCATCACCCCGGTCGGATTGTACCTTAAACTACGGGACATTTACCCCGGAGCGGTCCTGCTCGAAAGTTCCGATTTTCATGGCAGCAAAGGAAGCTATTCGTTCATCTGCCTAAAGCCTCTTTCAACCTTCGAAGCAAAAAACGGAAAGGTTCAGATTGGCTATCCCGACGGATCCTCAGAGACTCTGCCAATTTCAGGCGGACAACTTCCCGAACTTCTGGAAAGTTTCCGGCTCTTGTTTCAGCCAAACACCCATGAAACGCCGGCAAACGGATTGTTCGGCTATCTGGCCTATGATGCCGTAAGGTATGCGGAGACCATTTCCTTTCCTGATACCGGTGACGCCCCCGATGCGATCCCTGAGGTCTCTTACAGTTTCTATAAATACATCATTGCCATCAATCATTTTCAGAATGCCCTGTACCTGATTGAGAACCTGTTTGACGGGGAGGAAAGCCAGCTTCCTGTGCTGGAATCGTTGCTTCAGAGCAGAAACTTCGCCACATACCCTTTCCGGCCCGACAAAAAAGAGACATCGAACCTCACCGACAGTCAGTATATGGAACTGGTGACAAAGGGCAAGGAACATTGCTTCCGCGGCGACGTATTTCAGATTGTTCTTTCGCGGCAGTTTTCCCAATCGTATTTTGGTGACGATTTCAATGTTTATCGGGCACTTCGTTCCATTAATCCTTCTCCTTACCTGTACTATTTCGATTTCGGCAATTACCGTATTTTCGGATCTTCACCCGAGGCGCAGCTTGAAATAAGAAACAACACAGCCTATATCCATCCCATTGCCGGAACATTCAGGCGCACCGGCGACGATGAAGCCGACAAAGAACTGGCCCGCCGGCTTAGCAACGACCCAAAAGAAAATGCCGAACACATTATGCTGGTGGATCTGGCCCGCAATGATCTGAGCCGCAATGCCACCGACGTTAAAGTTGAAACCTATCGCGAAATTCAGTTTTATTCCCACGTCATTCATATGGTTTCAAAAGTCTCCGGTAAAATACTACCCGAGACCAACCGGGTAAAAGTACTTACCGACTCCTTTCCTGCCGGCACCCTTTCAGGAGCACCAAAATATAAAGCCATGGAACTGATCCGGAAATACGAACAGAAAAACAGGGGATACTACGGCGGTTGTATAGGATATTTCGGTTTTAACGGCGATGTAACCCATGCCATCATGATCCGTTCCTTCCTGAGTAAAGCCAACAGGCTTTTTTATCAGGCAGGGGCCGGAATCGTGGCTGCCTCGGTAGAACAAAAAGAACTTCAGGAAGTAAACAACAAACTGGCAGCGCTTAAAAGTGCTGTGCTTATGGCAGGCGAGATCGGATTATGAACAAAAAAGTTTTGGACATGAAACGTATAATGATTCTTGACAATTACGACTCCTTTACCTACAATCTGGTGCATGCTGTCCAGAAAATTACCGGGCAGAAGGTTGACGTATATCGCAACGACGCAATATCGCTGGAAAAAGTTGATGCATACGACAAGATTCTTCTCTCTCCCGGTCCGGGCATCCCCGATGAGGCAGGTATCATGAAGCTTCTCATTAAAGAATACGCACCGACAAAAAGCATCCTTGGCGTCTGCCTCGGTTTACAAGCCATAGCCGAAGTATTCGGCGGCAGACTCCGGAACCTTTCCAGAGTATTCCATGGTGTGGCAACCAGCATCCACGTGGTAAAAAGGGAAGACCCGCTCTTTAGGGATCTCCCGGAACTTTTTCAGGCAGGACGTTACCATTCATGGATTGTTAGCCGGGAAAACCTGCCGGATTGCCTCGAAATTACAGCTATCGACGATCAGAACGAAATCATGGCTCTCTCCCACCATGAATATGACGTACGCGGTGTTCAGTTTCATCCGGAGTCAGTGCTCACCCCCCTGGGTGAGAAAATCATACAAAACTGGCTGAGTGCCTGAATGTATTAACTTTAAAGCAGTACAACCATGAAAGAAATTCTGCGGGAACTGTTTGACCATAAAAAACTCACACGCAGTGAGGCCCGCTCCGTATTAACCAATATTGCCCGGGGAGCATACAACCATTCCCAGATGGCTGCCTTTATCTCAGTTTACCTGATGCGAAGCGTCACGGTTGATGAACTGAGCGGATTCAGGGATGCCCTGCTCGAACTGTGCATACCTGTCGATTTTTCCGACCTGAAAACCATTGATCTTTGTGGTACCGGTGGCGACGAAAAAGACACATTCAACATTTCCACCCTGGCCAGTTTTGTGGTGGCAGGAGCCGGAGGAATGGTGGCCAAGCACGGAAATTACGGCGTTTCATCTGTATGCGGTTCTTCCAATGTACTCGAATCGCTCGGATACAAATTCACCAATGATCCGTCCAAACTGCGGAGGGAAATCGAAAAGTGCAATATCTGCTTCCTGCATGCTCCCCTGTTCAATCCGGCAATGAAAAACATTGCACCGGTGCGCAAGGAACTGGGCATGAAAACCTTTTTCAACATGCTGGGCCCTATGGTTAACCCCTCACGGCCCAAATACCAGATGGTGGGAGTGTTCAGCCTGGAACTTATGCGGCTATACGGTTATATCTATCAGGAATCCTCTGAAAATTTTGCTATTTTGCATAGTCTTGACGGTTATGATGAAATTTCTCTGACCGGAGAAGTAAAAATTACCGATGCTTCGGGTGACCGTATAGAAACCCCTGAAAGCCTCGGCTTCAGAAAGGTTGCACCTGAAGAAATACGGGGCGGAAAAACCATTGATGAAAGTGTGAAAATATTCCTCGATATTCTGCAAAATAAAAGTACCCCGGCCAGGAAAGACGTTGTTATTGCCAATACTGCCCTTGCTCTTGCCTGCCTGAACAGCGAAAAATCTATGCAGGATTGTATACAGATGGCCGCCGAATCGCTTGAAAGCGGCAAAGCATACAATGTCCTCAAGAAACTAATTGAAATACAACCATGAACAGCATTCTTGAAGAAATCATCGCCCATAAGAAAAAAGAAGTGGAAGAACGGAAACAACGCCTGCCTTTCTCTTCGCTGATGAAGAAAGCCGAAAGCACTTTCAGCGGCCCGTCACTTAAGGATGCCCTGACTTCGGGAAGTTCGCCTGCCATCATTGCGGAATTCAAGCGCAAAAGCCCTTCAAAGGGCGTCCTGAATGAAAAGGCCTCTGTGCAATCGGTTATAACAGGATATACTGCTTACGGGGCAAGCGCCATATCGGTACTCACCGATGAAAAATTTTTCGGCGGCTCATGGAACGATCTTCACCTGGCGCGTCAGATTACTGACCTTCCTGTTCTCTGCAAGGATTTTATCATCGACCAGTATCAGCTCTGGGAGGCAAAAGCAGCAGGTGCCGATGTTATCCTGCTGGTTGCCGCAGCGCTCGACCGCAAGCAACTTCACATGCTTGCCGAAAGAGCCTGTGACCTCGATCTGGAAGTGCTGCTGGAAATTCACAACGAACAGGAACTCGATACACTGCACAAGAATGTCACCCTGGTTGGCGTCAACAACAGAAACCTCAGTACATTCAGCACTTCTGTTGATGTCTCTCTGAAACTGGCCGATAAAATACCGGCAGATTTTATCAAAATTGCCGAAAGCGGAATCGCATCAGCCGATACCATCATCACTCTGTATAAAGCCGGGTATAAAGGTTTCCTCATCGGAGAACACTTCATGCGGCATCCCGACCCGCCGGTTGCTCTTCATCAGCTCCGGCAGGACATAATGAACAAAATGAAGCCATGAGTCTTCTGATCAAAATTTGCGGAATGAGAGATCCCGGAAACATCAGGGAAGTGGCAACACTGGAGCCTGATCTCATGGGATTCATTTTCTTTCCGCAGTCGCCGCGGTATATCGGGAAAAATCCGGAAGATGCCCTGTTCCGGGAAATTCCTTCCGGAATAGGTAAAACGGGAGTCTTTGTGAACGCCGAACCGGAAGCTGTTCTGTTGCAAAGCAAAAAGGCCGGCCTTCAGTTTGTTCAGCTTCACGGGGAAGAGTCACCAGCAGAATGCCGGGAACTTGCCTTGCATGAATTGCAGGTTATTAAGGCTTTCCGGGTAGATGCCTCCTTCCGGTTTGAACTGCTTCCAAAGTATGCTCCCTTTTGTCGCTTCTTCCTTTTTGATACGGCAACTTCCGCATACGGAGGCTCAGGAAAGCAATTCGACTGGAACCTGCTGAACCGCTATGAAGGCCCTGTGCCTTTTTTCCTTAGCGGAGGCATCAGCCCGGAGGATGCAGAGAAACTGGCTGAATTTTCCCATCCCTTTCTGGCCGGAGTGGATGTAAACAGCCGTTTTGAGACTTCACCGGGCATCAAAAACATTGCATTGCTGAAAAAATTCATCACCACAATACGACAAAAGACATGAACTTTGAAGTAAATGAAAAGGGATTTTACGGGCCTTATGGCGGGGCCTACATTCCTGAGATGCTGGTTCCCAACATCACCCGGTTGCGCCAGTCGTACCGGAAAATCCTTGACAGCGAAGAATTTCAACGGGAATTGCAGCAATTGCTGCGCGATTTTGTCGGCCGCCCCACGCCCTTGTATTATGCATCCCGCTTATCCGAAAAATACCGAACACAGATTTATCTGAAAAGGGAGGACCTGGCTCACACCGGCTCGCACAAACTAAACAATGCGCTGGGGCAGATTCTTCTGGCCAAGCGCCTCGGGAAAACCCGGATCATTGCCGAAACAGGGGCAGGACAGCATGGAGTGGCAGCGGCAACTGTTTGTGCACGGGAAGGAATGGAGTGCATTGTGTACATGGGAGAAACCGACATTGCCCGCCAGGCACCCAATGTGGCCCGGATGAAAATGCTCGGTGCCAAAGTGGTGCCGGTAACTTCGGGAAATAAAACACTGAAGGATGCAACAAACGAAGCCATCCGCGACTGGATCAACAACCCGGAAGACACCTATTATATTATCGGATCCGTTGTCGGACCGCATCCGTATCCCGATCTTGTTGCCCGGCTCCAGTCAGTAATAAGCCTGGAACTCAAGGAACAACTCAGGGAGAAAACAGGAAACCCCTTTCCGGATTATATCCTGGCCTGCGTGGGAGGCGGAAGCAATGCCGCAGGAATTTTCTATCATTACCTGGACCATCAGGAAGTTAACCTGGTGGCCGTGGAAGCCGCCGGCAAAGGGCTTGATACAAACGAAACAGCTGCCACAATCAAAAAAGGAAGACCCGGCATCATCCACGGAAGCAAAACTTACCTGATGCAGAATGAGGACGGACAAATTACCGAGCCGTATTCCATTTCGGCCGGGCTCGACTATCCCGGAATCGGACCGATGCATTCCTGGCTATACGAAACCGGCCGGGTGCAATTCCTATCGGCCACCGACACAGAAGCACTGGAAGCAGCTCTGGAACTGACGCGGCTCGAAGGCATTATTCCCGCCCTTGAATCAGCACACGCCCTGGCGGCTCTATCCATGATTCCTTTCAAACCATCGCAGAAGGTTGTGATCAACCTGAGCGGACGAGGCGACAAAGACCTGGCCGCCTATACCAATTATCTTACTAACACCGAAAAACAAAATCCATGAACCGGCTTCATACCCTTTTTCAGAAAAAACAGAACAATATTCTTTCCGTGTTTTTTACGGCCGGATACCCCAGACTAAATGATACCGGCACTATTCTGAAAGAACTGGAACAAAATGGAGTTGACCTGGCTGAAATCGGCATGCCCTTCTCAGATCCTCTTGCCGACGGGCCCGTTATTCAGCACAGCAGCCAGGTTGCCCTGCAGAATGGCATGTCGCTGAAAGTTCTGTTCCGGCAATTATCTGAAACAAGGAAACAGGTTTCCATACCTCTGATATTGATGGGATACCTCAATCCCGTTCTCTCATACGGAATCGAAAAATTTCTGGAAGATGCCCATTTCCTGGGAATTGACGGAATCATTCTCCCGGACCTTCCGCCGGAAGAATACGAAGAACAATATAAACCCCTTTTTGAAAAATATGCCCTGTCAAACATTTTTCTCATTACGCCCCAGACCCCGGACGAAAGAATAAGAAAAATTGACAGCCTGAGTGACAGTTTTATTTATATGCTTTCTACATCGGCTACAACAGGAACCCGAAAAAGCGGATTCGACGCCCACCGGAATTACTTTGAACACATCCGCTCACTGAACCTGGTGCACCCATTGCTGATCGGCTTTGGCATACGCAGTCGTGAGACCTTTGAGGAAGCCTGCCGGTATGCCGCCGGGGCAATTGTAGGCACTGCCTTTATTGAAGCAATACAGCACGGTGAAAACCTTCCGGAGCAGATAAGAAATTTTGTCAGTTCCATCAGATCCAAATAAAAAAGGCATGCCGCAAACAAACCGGCATGCCTCTGTACATTATGGAGAGAACTCTTACCTCCTCCAGCGAAATCTGTGCATCTTCATTTCCCTGACCTGCGATTCAGTTCCTTTGGAAATGGTTACCTTGTTGTCGCATTCACCATCACCGTAGTCTATAATAACAGGCTCTTTATCACCGATTTTGATTTCGATCACACCGCTCACGATAAACCGGCAGGCCATTTTTACGTGCAAGGGCTCCACAATGGTTCTGGAATAGCTGAACCCTTTAAAATTGGTTCCCGTTGCGTATCCGGTAATCAGGTATTCATCGTCCCACACATTGCGTGTTTCGGCACCGGCCACCCATTCGCGCGTACGGGTATATTCACGGGTCATAACTGCACCGTCACTGGTTGTTACTTTTCCGTTCCTCAGGGTTACCGAAAAGTAATAGTGCCCGTTTTCATTCAGCCCCATGTTTTCCACTATGCGGGTTCCCTCAATCAGGTTGCCGTTCACATGGAAATTCTGCAATTCGACAATTTTCAGGAAACCCAAATCACGGTAGTGCCCGATGCGCTTGACAATGATTTTGCCGCTGCGTACATTGTCGTTACGATCGGTGCAGCCGTTACCGAAATCTACCGTAAGTATAACAGTATCACCCGAAGTATAATGGGTCACAACAGGACATGTGTCGGAAAGAACTGCCTCACCGCTTTTCAGGTTCAGGTTGTCCAGCATGTCATCGTACTGATCGGCAAAGCTCATAATGTCCTGATCCGTTGCATCCATCAGGGCATCGTCAAGAACAGTCTGCCCCTCGTCGTTGGTTAAAAAGCTGTCATCCTTGTTGCAGGCCGAAAAAAACAATACCGTGGAAATCATTATCCCGGCAGTTAGCATAAAACGATGCATTGTTCTCATAGTTCGTGAATTTTAGGTTTTACATTAAAGTTTGACTTTTAGATGCAAAACCGGTCACCAGGTTTAACGGAAGAATGAAAAAAAAAAGAGACAGAATTTATCTGTCTCATAATCAATGTTTTAATTTAAAATTTATCCGAGGTAAGATCTCAGCAGTTTGTTTTTAGATGTCCGCTGAAGCCTCCGGATAGCCTTTTCTTTAATCTGCCGTGTACGCTCTCTCGACAATCCGATTTCGGCGCCAATTTCTTCGAGCGACATTTCTTTATGGCCGATGCCAAAGTAACGTTCAATAACCGAACGTTCCTTTTCGCTGAGCACAGAAAGGGTACGGCTGATTTCCTTCCGGAGAGATTCCTTGATAAGCTCATCATCAGCCACCGGGGATTCTTTGTTTTCCATTACGTCGAGCAGACTGCCGTCTTCTTCTTCGCCAAAGGGTGCATCAACCGAAAGATGACGACCCTGCAGGCGGAGGGTACTGGCTACCTTTTCTTCCGGCAGTTCCACCCGTTCGGCAACTTCCTTGGGTGTAGGAGGACGCTGGAACTCCTGTTCCAGGGCATTGAACACCTTGTTGATCTTGTTAATTGTGCCGATCTTGTTCAGCGGAAGCCTTACAATACGGCTTTGTTCTGCAATGGCCTGCAGAATGCTCTGCCGTATCCACCATACGGCATAGGAGATAAACTTAAAACCTTTGGTCTCGTCGAACTTTTCGGCAGCCTTTATCAGGCCCAGGTTCCCTTCATTGATCAGGTCAGGCAGGCTAAGCCCCTGATGCTGGTATTGTTTGGCCACCGATACCACAAAACGGAGATTGGCACGCACCAACCTTTCCAGGGCAGCGCGGTCACCGCTCCGGATACGCCGGGCCAGCTCCACTTCCTCTTCAACAGTCAGTAATTCTTCTTTGCCAATCTCCAGCAGGTACTTTTCCAGTGAAGCACTTTCCCGGTTGGTAATCGACTTTGTAATTTTCAGTTGTCTCATCGCAAACTCCTCACAGTTTATTATCGTTACACCAACAAATTAGTAACGCCTCTTGTTCAGTTTCATTATACCGTTATACGAAAAAAAAAACCGAATGTTACATTTTTTACAGAAATTTTTCTGTCCTGTAACATCCAAGTTATTGCTTCAGAATATTTTAAAATATACTATTAAGTACTTAATTATCAAACAAAATATCCCGCAAAGGTAAAAATTTTTTTAAAAAAAATCTTACAATAAAGTAATGCAAAAATTGTGCCGTTTTGAATTTACCACAACAGCATTACGGGGATGGTGTAAAACTCCGCTTTTCGGCAACCCCGGCAAAATTTCATATGGGATAGAGCGGATCAGGTGCCTCACAAAGGATGCACCATGACCATGGTTATTCAATACACTAATTCACAGATTGTTACACCTTTCAAAGGAAGCGAAAAATCAGCATATTTTGATTTTCCCACCAAGCTGATTGAAAAAGGAACATTCTGATCAAAGGCCGTTATCCTGCGAACTGTTTCTGTGTCGGATGGCAGGAGAACATGGACGAATGCTTCTTCGCCGCTTCCGGTAACAGTGATCCTGATGGTCCGCTTTTCTGCATTATGATGAAAGGTATATGCCACATATCCGTTGGAAGCGGCATAGCGCACAGTTACCTGGGCGGTATCGGTGTGGGCAGAAATCCATCTGGGAGCAATGCGGGGATGAGAAAACGCCGTACCCTGATCGGTGATGCCGGCCAGGCCTTCTACCAGAGCAGCCATGCCCAGCGCAGCCGCCCAGTTGTCCGGGCCTCCGTACGACTCGGGCGGGGGCGGAATATATTTCATTCTGTCGGCCAGACTTACGGCAATAATGGCCCAAATGCCTTTATCATCGCTGCACCGGAATGTGATTTCCCGGATCTCCTTTTCCGGAAAGGGATTGGAAATTCCTGCCCAGCACACCCCCACATCATTGCTTACGCCATTCGGACCGCGCCAGGCAACTCCGGCCAGTTTTCCGTTCAATTCAGGGAACCACCACCCTGTTACATGCTTTCCGTTGACAATATACTGCGCTGCTGAAGTTCCGTCAACATAATGAAACATTACACTTCCTGCAATCCCTTCTGAGCCGGTCTGTCCGATTGTGTGAAGCAGGCCTATCATACCGGTCTTTCTTCCAACAGGAAGAGAAACCTGTTGCAGAAAACCTTTTTGTTTTGAAAGCCCGATCACAGTTTTACCCTTATTTGCTGACGGATCTTGAATATAAAATTCAATCCCGCCAAAGGTCTGTTTTCCCCAGGGCAGGTTCCGCATGTCGTTTCCCCGGCGCTCATTCATCCAGGGCAATGTTCCCTTACCTGCCTGGTCATAAATGCTCATATTCGCCGCCTTACGAATATCCAGTGGCTGATATACAGGATCAGGAGGAGGTGGAGGATAAGCTCCGGTATAAGAAAACCATATGCGTGAGCCATTACCATATCTATTTCCCAGGTCAAGCAATCGCAAAAGAATGTCAGTTCCATACCATTCATAGCCATTTTCAAATGCACCTCTCGCCAATTCTCCGGCGGCATGTCCGGCAACCCCTCCGTTCATATACTGCCACTTTTCGTTATGTCCTCCGAAACCCTTTTCAAAGGGAGGATAGATTGCGTACCATTCTCCCGGAGAACCGGGTGGCAGATGTCTCTTCAGATCAAGATAGGTTTCAATGATTGCAACATTCTGTTCATAAGGCAACCCTCTGTTGACCGAATAGGCATTCGACTGAGAAATCTGGCTTTTTTCGTCCACACCCAGGTTTCTTTTAACCGATGGATCTTCATCAATAAAATGAGTAAAGAAGCGCCCGTTCCATGCAAGAGCATTCAGCCGTTCCCTGATTTCCCGGGCTCTCTGCCGGTATTTTGCTGCTGAGGCCTGGTCACCGGCATGAGCAAACATTTCGGCCAGGTACTCGCACGCCTGCGCATAGCCGGTATTATCGCCATAGAAAATCCCGAACTTGGTTTTTCCGGGAACAACGCACATAGTTGGGGTTAAAGCATCCTTTGGCGTATATTCATCATCTACCTGAAAGTCCCACGAATCAATGGTATAAGGACGTTTCAGCAGCCCGAATCTTTTCGACCAGCGCAGGCTGTCGGTAACATTATAATCAAGAGCGCGGGCGGCCGAAGCCAGTTTCGACTGCATCCAACGGTCATCTCCCGTTGCTTTCCAGCATTGGTACAACAGGTCGACAAACAGGTACTCCACATGGTTTTCATTGGGCTGGCGGACAAAAAGAACCGTATCATACCTTTTAACAAAATTGGTGGATCCGTATGCAAGGTCATAATAACCTGGCCGTTCACTGTTTCTGATAAAACTGTATATCATCCCGTCTTCCCTCTGAACCTCGCTGAACACATCAATCATATCAGAGCCGTACGGACTGAAATACCGCATCCCTTTATTGGTCTGATCGTTATCCAGAACCCAGGGAACAAAGACCTTGTACTCTTTCCCTCTGAAATAATAGGTTTCAGTTCCGTCAGGACTGTAAACACACATTCCTTTATACAGAAGATGAAACAGGTTCTCGAATTTCCCCCTGTCGGAAATCTTCGTAGCAGGCTCCATTTGAAACGTAAAGGTGCGGAGCACTTCGCCCCTTTTGTCCAGAAGAATTGCCTTATGCATTCCCGGTTTCCCTCCGACAACGAATGAAACCGTTTTATCAACCGGAACAGTTACATAAGTTTTCCCTCCTCCGTCGTAAACATTCAATGTGCAGGGAATGGAAGACATTACCAGAAGTGTATCCAATGGGCGAATTACCTCAGAAAAAGGAACACCTGAAGGAATTTCAGCGTTCCCTTTCACCGAATACAGCAAATAAACACCGGAACATTCCCTGGCAGGAACATTCCTTGTTAGATTCTGAGCACCTGCGGGCAAGAATGCCGGCAGAAAGAGAAAAAAAAGAAACGGCAATGCAACAGATCGCCTGACCATGCGCTGTGAAAACATAGATTGGTATTTTAGGTTGGTTGTAATTATTGAAAACAAAAATAATACTTTGATCTTTCCTCATGCATATCTCCGTCAGGAATTTGTATATTGGAAGAAATTTATCATCGGACGCTATGTCACGGTATTCTTTTTTTCTGCGGCTTGCAGTGGTGCAGTCCATTCTGCTTCTTTTATGTTCCGTCTCGTCTGGTCAGACGGATTCCCTTCTGCGGCAGGGAATGCGTTTCCATGATGAAGGCAAATTCAGAGAGGCCCTGGAATGTTATCAGAAAGTGCTTGAGTCAGATCCCACCAATGCAGAAGCCATGTACGAGATGGCCTATACCTTTATGAGCACGGGTGATTACAAACGGGCAGCAGCGTATGCAAAAAACAGCATCAGGAAAGGGAAAACCCCCTATGCCGGATCGTACGCAGTTTGGGGATCTTCGCTCGATGAACTGGGGCAAAGGGAAAAAGCCCTGAAGGTGTTTGATGAAGGAATGAAATACTTCCCTGAGGATCATTTGCTTGCATACAATAAAGGACTGACGCTCTACCGTATGAAACGATACCGGGAAGCAGAGCAGATACTGTGCCGTTCTGTCCGGCTCAGACCGAGCCATCCGGGAAGCCACCTCCTGCTGGCCTATGCCGAAGCCGAACTGGGAAACAGAGTAAAGGCAATGTTCCCGCTGTATTTTTTTCTATTGATTGAATCGCGCACTGAAAGATCAAAAACCGCATGGGAGATGCTGGCATCCTTGCAGGTCAAGGGTATGACCTCCGATCGGCCCGGTAAAATCAGTGCCAGTATGCATTCCAGAGAAGATTCTGACAGCCTTGGAGTATTTGAAATGACAGTAAGTATGGCGGCAGTGGCAAGCATTGCCGGGAAAACCGACAGCACTGAACTCGGACGGTTTGCTGAACGAAACCGTACATTCTTCTTGGTACTGAGTGAAATAAAGAAGAATATTAACAGCCTTTGGTGGAATTTCTACATTCCTTTCCTTTCCGAAGTCTATACATCCGGTAATGCAGAAGCTTTCAGTTATTATATCAGCCGGGGGGCAAGACCTGAGGAAGCAGAGGCCTGGTTTGCCAAAAATCCGGATAAAATGAACCGCTTTGCCGACTGGTTCGGTCAACAGCAATACCTGCGTTAAGCCCGGATTGCGCATCAGGAGTGAAAACGAACTGATGCGCAGTGCGCTGGCCTTGCGCGAAAGCATCCGGGCAAATCCCGCTGAAACGCAGTGGAAGCGGCCCGCAGGGAACATTGCGCACTTTTGCTGCGCAATGTGGAATAAATCATTTGCACTCCTGATAAATTCATTACTTTTGCCGCAAATTTTTTCAGGGTGTCGCGCAAATTGCTGATGTACGTATTGCTTCTTGCCGCCATGCTTTTCTGGGGCTTTTCCTTTGTATGGTACAAAATGGCGTATCAGCATTTTCTTCCTCTCACTGTGGTATTCTTCAGGCTTTCCCTTTCATCCGCTTTTCTTTTCCTGCTGGCTGTGACCATGAGGAAGTTGCAGCATGTATCCCGTAAAGACCTGCCACTGTTTTTTCTTGTCGCTCTTTTTGAACCATTCCTTTATTTCATAGGTGAAAGTTTCGGAATGCAATATGTTTCATCCACTTTGGCATCCATTATCATTGCCACCATTCCTGTTTTTACCCCTGTGGCTGCCTACTATTTTTTCAAGGAAAAAATTTCTGTTCTCAACATCGCCGGTATTATCATCTCCCTTGCTGGTGTGCTGATTGTGGTTAATGCAAATTCCTCCCATGGCACTTCTTCCCTCCTCGGCGTCGTTCTTATTTTTATGGCAGTTTTTTCGGCTGTTGGTTATTCCCTGCTGGTAAAACGGCTGACGGAACGTTTCAATCCGTTTACCATTGTAGCCTGGCAAAATGGCATAGGTGCCCTTCTCTTCCTGCCCTTATTTTTGGTGTTTGAATTCCCCGTGCTGGACTTTGGTGCCATTACATGGAAAAATATGCTGCCGGTTGTTTATCTCACTTTTTTCGCCTCAGTTCTTGCCTTTATTTTCTTCGTCAATGCAGTTTCCTCGATAGGTGCTTCAAAAGCCAATATTTTTACCAATGCCATTCCGGTTTTTACAGCCTTGTTTTCGTGGCTCCTTCTGGGAGAGCAGTTAAGCGCCATGAAACTGACAGGAATGTTCATTGTTATGGCAGGCATCGTCATGTCGCAGATGTCGCGCAGCAGGATTACCCGTTTTCTGATGGTTTTTCGCTCGCAGGAATAAGGACAGAATCTTATTTCCACCTTGACTGTTCGTGCACAATAACATTCAGTCCTTTGTGGACGGCTTCAATGGTAATTTTTTTCTTCATAACAGCCGGTTCTCCGTCATAATGAACAGCCCCTGCCTTTTTCCTTTTGAGAACGGCTTTATCGGTGCGCAGAACCTTCAGGTAGGGACTTTTGTGCAATTTTCGGCTGAACAGGCGATACCCGATATTCAGAGCCCGGAATCTGGGAAACGGCGCCAGAATGCAGATATCCAGTTTACCATCCTGAATATCGGCATGGGGCGAAATGTATGCATTGTTTCCCCATTGGGCTGCATTGGCAAAAGTGACAAGAAATGCCCTGCTGTTGACTCTGGTTTTCCCGGCTTTTAACTGGTATTTCTTGGGTTTGTAATGCACATATTCCGAAAGCGTGGTTTTGACATACGTAATAAATCCTCTTTGTTCGCTTTCGGCAAAGCGCATACCGACAAAAGCATCAAAACCAACACCACAGGTACAGAAAAATGGAATACCGTTAACCAAACCATAATCAATGCTGATTACCTTGCTATGGTTAATCACATTAACCGCCTCCTTAACCCGGACAGGGATTCTTAGATGCCTTGCCAGTCCGTTTCCTGATCCGACCGGAATAATACCGAGAGCGGCATCTTTCCCGGCAAGGGCCGCTCCGACTTCATTTACCGTTCCGTCTCCTCCTACTGCAATTATTTTCTGTATGCCTTTTTTTATAGCCTTACGGGCCAGTTTTGTTCCATGACCCTTATATTCTGTGTACCTGAATTCCGGTTCATACCGCTTTGTATTCAAATGCCGCCGAATGGAATTTTCCAGATTGGTCTTGCTGCGAATTCCGGCAATTGGATTGATTATAAACAAAATTGGCTCTTTTGCCTTATCCATTATACCGTTTTTAATAGAATTTCAAATTTCCAATGCAAAGGTAGACGAATATTGGATTATCGCAATTATTAGCCAATGAGACGGAAGAAGGGTTACGCCGAACGCGATTTTCTGATTTCAGCCGATAATTCATACTTCTTCTGTATTTTTGCCGTTAATAGTTGTATCGAAAACTTTTCTTTTGAACCGATTCGGCTACATAATCTTTGCGGGCGCTTTTCTGCTGACCGGGGAAATCTCAGGCCAGATTGGAGGAACTTCCACATGGAATTTTCTGAATCTTACCAGCTCAGCGCGAATTGGTGCTCTCGGAGGGAAAAATGTGGCGCTGGCTGATGGGGATCTCAACCTGGCATATTTCAATCCTTCCCTCCTTACGGAAGACATGCACAATAACCTGGCCCTCAATTATGCCACGCTCTTTTCCGGTGTCAGTTACGGATACGTTGCTTATGCCAGAACCATTCCAAAAACCGGCACATTCGCCGGAGGAATTCATTATATTAACTATGGAACATTTTCAGCTGCCGATGAAACAGGACAAATAACAGGCCAGTTCAGGGCTGCAGAATATGCACTTTATCTCACGTATTCACGGACATTTGATACATGCTGGAATGCCGGTATTACTATCAAGCCGGTGTATTCATCGCTCGAACGGTATCAGGCGTTCGGACTGGCCGCTGATCTTGGGGCATCCTATACCTCCCCGAACCGTCTGTTTACGGCCGGATTAGTTTTTCGTAACATGGGACTGCAGTTCAAAGGATACTATACGCAGTCGAAAGAACCGCTTCCATTTGAAATCCTGGCGGGAGTAGCCCAGAAACTGCAATATGCTCCTTTCCGTTTCCTCATTACCGCCCAGCAGCTTCAACGCTTTGACCTTACCTATAAAAACCCGGATGATCCGTCCGATATTGACCCCATAACCGGCAAGCCCGTAAAAAAGAACCGGACGGAAGAACTGGCCGATCAGTTCATGCGCCATATAATACTTGGTGTGGAATTTGTCCCTTCCCGCAGTTTTTACTTTCGTCTTGGTTACAACTACCAGAGAAGAAAAGAAATGATGATTGACACACGTCCGGGCACCGTTGGATTCTCATGGGGCTTCGGGCTTCGTATCAACAAATTCAATATTAGTTACGGACGGGCAGCCTGGCATCTGGCCGGCGGCACCAATTTCTTTTCCCTCAGTACCAATTTCTCCGAATTTGGCTTCCTCGACAAATCAATCAATCAGTAAACCGATCATGCAATCCATCCCCGATCATCTTATTATAGCCGTTGACGGACATTCCTCCTGCGGTAAAAGCACTTTTGCCAAAGCTATTGCAAAACGGCTCGGATACAGATATATTGACAGCGGGGCAATGTACAGGGCCGTCACTCTGTTCTGCTTACGAAAACATCTTTTTCACGGCGAAAATCCTGATATGGAAAATCTGCTCCGGCTGCTTCCTGAAATCGAAATTTCATTTGAATACAATCCCGCACGGCAGGAGAACGAAATTGTGCTCAACGGCGAGTTTGTCGAAGAAGCGATACGCGAGCCTGAAGTAGCCGGAAAAGTGAGCATCATCAGCAAAATTCCCGAAGTTCGATTACGGCTGGTGGAAATACAGAGGAAGCTGGGAGAAAAAGGCGGCATTGTAATGGACGGACGGGATATAGGTACGGTTGTATTTCCTCAGGCGGACATAAAAATTTTCCTCACCGCCTCGCCGGAGATACGAGCTCAGCGACGCTTCAAAGAACTCCGGGAAAAAGGAATCGATATCAGCTTTAAGGAAGTTCTGGAAAACATTCTCGAACGCGACAGGATTGATTCAACCCGGTCGGTTAGTCCCCTGAAAAAAGCTCCCGATGCACTCCTGCTCGACAATTCGCATATGACTGTGGAACAACAAATGGAATGGTTTGAGAAGGTGTTGCATGAACGGTTCGGAAGGTAATCAGATTGTATTATCTTTGCAGGCTTTAATTCGAGGTGTGAACCAATGGAAATAACCATCGATCCGGATGCAGGCTTCTGCATCGGAGTTACACGGGCAATCCGGATGGCTGAAGAAGCGGCAAAGAAGGGTCCTGTTGCCACTCTGGGAGACATCGTCCACAACCCGGAAGAAGTACAGAGGCTGAAAAACAAAGGCATCGGCTCGGTAACCCACACCGATCTGCCAAAAATGCAGGGTAGCGTTATTCTGCTCCGGGCTCATGGCGAGCCACCTTCTACCTACGAAACAGCTCAGCTTTGCGATCTGAACCTTATCGATGCTACCTGTCCGATTGTTGCCGGCGTTCAGAAAAAAATCAAAAAGGCCTATAAAGAAGCTCTCACCGTCAACGGACAAATCGCCATATACGGAAAGCCTGGTCATCCCGAAACTATTGGTCTTAAAGGACAAACTGAGAATACAGCAATCGTCATTTCTGAAAAGGCAGATCTGGATACAATTGATTACAACCGGCCGCTCTGGCTTTTTGCCCAGACCACCATGCAGCCGGCAAAATTCAGCCTGATAGCCGGCGAAATCAGAAAAAGATTCATCCAGGCTGGCCGGAACCCTGACGAAATGCTCCGGGTATCCAGTACAATTTGCCGCTATGTTTCCGGAAGGGAAGCAAAAATCAGAGAATTTGCGCGAAGGTTTGATGTAATTGTCTTCGTTAGCGGAGCAAACAGCTCAAACGGAAATTACCTCTATTCCTGCTGTAAGGAAGAAAATCCGAGGAGCTATTTTGTTTCACACGCTGATGAACTGAAAAAAGAATGGTTTTCCGGTGCATCTTCTGCCGGAATCAGCGGTGCTACCTCAACACCCCAATGGCTTATGGAAGAAGTCAAAAACCGCATAATGGAGCTGGAAAAATAATATTCACTTAATACATTGTAATTAAACGTTTTATACCTTTGCAACGATTTTGTTTAACATAGATTGAGATTATGAGAGAAGTGAAAAAAATCGGAGTGCTTACCTCAGGAGGGGATGCACCGGGAATGAATGCTGCCATCCGTGCCGTAACCCGTGCAGCACTGCACCATAACATTGAAGTGTATGGCATCATGCGGGGATACGAAGGGTTGATTAACGGAGAAATCAAAAAGATGTGTTCTTCGGATGTGAGCGGAATTATTCAGAAAGGGGGAACTATCCTTCAGACCGCCAGATCAGTGGCATTCCGCACACCGGAAGGACGAGTACAGGCCAGGGAAAATCTGAAAAAATTTGATATCGACAGCCTGATTGTAATCGGCGGTGACGGATCATTTGCCGGAGCCAGCATTTTCTCCCGTGAGCACAATTTCCCTGTGATCGGAATACCCGGTACGATAGACAACGACCTGTACGGAACAGAATATACCATCGGGTATGATACTGCACTGAACACCGTAGTGGAAGCCGTTGACAAGATTAAAGATACTGCCAGTTCGCATAACCGTATTTTCTTTGTGGAAGTGATGGGCCGTGAAGCCGGCTTTCTTGCCCTCATGAGCGGCATTGCCTGCGGAGCAGAAGCTATCCTGATTCCCGAAGTTCCGGGACAAATTGACAAATTAATGAACTATCTTTCCTTGCGGGGCCAGCAAAAGAAATCCAGTATTATTCTGGTGGCCGAAGGGGAAGATGAAGGCGGAGCAATTGCCGTCTCCAAAAAAGTCCAGGCTGCATTCCCGCAGTTTGATATACGGGTGACCATTCTCGGACACATTCAGCGAGGCGGAAGTCCCACAACCCACGACCGTGTTACAGCCAGCAGGCTGGGTGTTGCTGCAGTGGAAGCCCTGCTCGATGACCAGACCAGCATTATGGTTGGTATTGATAACGATCAGATTGTGCATGTTCCTCTGAGTAAAACCATCAAGTTGCATAAAACCGTTGATCCCCAGCTTCTGGAAGTTGCCGAAATTCTGATTGGATAGACACCCTCCGTACGGAATTCTGCCATCCTGTGCCGGTGCTTTTTCGTCATAAAGCCACATATTAACAGTGGTTTGGGTATATTTGTATGCCCAATCCGCCAATATGCCGAATCATCCGCTTTACGCCGAAGTTATCCTGCCCCTTCCCCTCCCGGGGACTTTTACCTATGCGGTTCCTTCCGGATGGGAAGACAGGATGAAACCCGGAGTACGTGCACTGGTTCCCTTTGGTGCACGCAGAATCCTCAGCGGAATTGTTGCATCGGTTACTGAAACAGCTCCCGAGGTGCCCAACGTAAAGCCGTTGACGGATATTCTGGACGAATCTCCTGTTGTGGTACCTTTTCAAATTACATTCTGGCATTGGATTGCTGACTATTATATGTGTACCCCGGGGGAAGTGAGCAAGGCAGCCCTCCCGTCAGGACTGAAACTTGAAAGTGAAACCCGGATGTTCGCACGGGAAGACTTTGTGAAAACTGAAGAGCTATCCCCCTCCGAATTGGCCATCTTCTCATTGCTTCAAAAGAAAAAAGGCCTGCGGATCAACGATATAGCAAAACAGTTGCAGAAGAATTCTGTCCTTCAACCGTTGAAAAAACTGCTCGACAAAGGAGCTGTTTCAGCCAGCGAGAGTATAAAAGAAGGATACCATCCCCAGCTGAAAGCTTACCTGCGCCTGCACCCCGACTGGATTAACCCGGCATCACATACCACGCTCAATGAAAAGCTGAAAAAGGCACCCCGGCAACTTCAGGCAATGGAAAACTTTCTGCGGCTGGCTGAAAAGGAACCATCTCCTGATAAATTCCTGATTGCACGCGAAGAATTTTTGCGCATTACGGGAGTTTCCCATGCTATAGTGCGAAATCTCATCGAACGCAATATCCTTGTTGTTGACTATCTGGAATCCGCATCAGAAAAGGAAGTGCTCTCAGAACCAGTTATTTCAACTGTTCTGGAAGAACCTCAGCAGAAGTGCCTTGAAGAAATCAAAATGCACTTTAAAAAAACCGCGACCGTTCTTCTGCATGGAGTTACTTCCAGCGGCAAAACGGAGATCTATATTCACCTCATATCCGAATATCTCCGCCAGGGGAAACAGGTTCTGTACCTGCTTCCGGAGATAGCACTTACTTCGCAGATTATCAGGCGACTGCAAAAAGTTTTCGGGAACCTGGTGCATGTGTATCATTCCCGTTTCAGTGACGCTGAGAGAATTGCAACCTGGAACAAACTTCTGCCTGAACAGGGTAAGACATCTGAGCCTTCCATCATCCTGGGTGTGCGTTCTTCTGTCTTCCTGCCATTCACCAACCTTGGCCTGGTCATTGTTGACGAGGAACACGAAAACACCTACAAGCAGTTTGATCCCGCACCCCGTTACCATGCACGTGATGCAGCCATCGTACTTGCCGGTCTGCATGGTGCGAGAGTATTGCTCGGATCAGCAACCCCGTCGGTTGAGTCCATGTTCAACTGCCAGAGCGGGAAATATGCGCTGGTAGAACTGAAAGAACGGTATGGCAATATTAAACTTCCAGCCATTGAAGTGGTAGATATGCGCATTGAGCGGAAAAAAAGACCTCCCAGAATATTGTTCTCCGACCGTCTTTCAGAAGAAATCAAGCAGGCCCTTTATCAGAAGGAACAGGTAATTCTCTTCCAGAACCGGCGCGGATTCGCTCCCTACCTGCAATGCCACGAATGCGGCTGGGTACCTGTATGCAGGCATTGTGATGTAAGCCTGGTATATCATAAACAGCTCAATCAACTTGTCTGTCATTATTGCGGTACCGTGTACCCCGGCAACATGCAATGCCGGCAATGCGGCAGTACCGACCTGCGCACCATGGGCTCAGGGACCGAGAAAATTGAAGAAGAAATTTCCCTCCTTTTTCCCGGTGCCAGGGTGGCCAGGATGGATCTGGATTCAACCCGTTCCCGGACATCGTACGAAAGAATACTGAATGAATTTGAACAGGGAACCACCAATATTCTGGTAGGAACCCAGATGATAACAAAAGGTCTTGATTTTGACCGCGTGCAGGTTGTGGGCATCATTAACGCCGATCATCTTCTGAATTTTCCTGACTTCCGTTCCTTTGAACGTGCTTTCCAGCTGATGGAGCAGGTAAGCGGCCGGGCCGGGAGAAGAGACCGGCAGGGAAAGGTGATCATTCAGACTTCCCAACCGGAGCACAGAATCATACGGGCCGTAATGAAACATGATTTTTATGCCATGCTCAGGGAAGAACTGTACGAACGCAAAACCTTTCAGTATCCTCCCTTTTCGCGTCTCATCCGCATAACGGTCAGGCACAGTTCAGAAGACAAAACAACCCGTGCCGCTCTTCACCTTGCAGAAACCCTCCGTGAAACTTTCCCGGGAAGAGTAACAGGCCCGGATCTTCCTGTAGTGGGCAGAATCCAGAACAAGTACCTGAGAAATATCCTCATTAAACTGGAACGGGGAAAGAACCTTGAAGCCGACAGAAAAAAGGTTGCTGCCATACTGGAACAGGCAAAGCTGGTTCCGCTTCTTAAGGGCGTTGATATTGTTCCGGATGTGGATCCCTTTTAACCTGAAGCAGAATTAATCATCAAATTGCTATCTTTGGCCTCCTAAAATTTTGCATTGTGACAACCCGTTCAGTAAAGGAAGCTTTTGAAGGATTTTCGCGCCTTCGCGTTATGATTATCGGTGATGTTATGGTCGATTCCTACCTGTGGGGTAAGGTGGAACGCATATCGCCCGAAGCACCGGTTCCCATCGTAACATGTACCAACAGGGAAGACCGGCTGGGAGGTGCTGCCAACGTGGCCCTGAATATCCGCAGCCTGGGTGCATCAGCCCTCCTCTGTTCGGTAATAGGAAACGACACGGCAGGAAAAACCTTCATCAGGTTGCTGAAACAAAATAAAATGGAAACTGCCGGCATCCTTTATGACTCAACCCGAAAAACGACCCAGAAAACCCGCATTATCAGCAGTAATCAGCATTTACTGAGGGTTGACGAAGAGGATACCCACTATCTGCAACCTCATACCGAAACCCTGCTTCTTGAAGCGATACGCGCACTGGTTTCGCGGATAAAAATTGATGCCGTAATTTTTCAGGATTACGACAAGGGAGTTATCACACCGCGCATTATTGAAGAAACATCAAAACTCTTCCAGGAGGCTGGCATTCCGGTACTGGTTGATCCCAAAAAACGCAATTTTGCCTTATACAGGAATGCTACCGTTTTTAAACCCAATTTCAGGGAATTTGCCGAAGGCGTAAAGGCTGACATTTCGCGCAATGACAGGGAGGAAATTGCCCGGGAAGCCTCAGCATTTCTCCAAAAGACAGGACATAAATATTTGCTGCTCACTCTTTCGGAGCAAGGGGTGTTGATAACCGACGGCCGCGAATCGCATCACATTCCGGCACATGTTAGAGACATCGCCGATGTTTCGGGAGCCGGCGATACGGTAATAAGTGTTGCCGCCCTTTGTTTTGCGTCAGGACTTTCTCCTCTGGTAACTGCTGAAATTGTCAATCTTGCCGGAGGTATTGTGTGTGAAAAGGTTGGGGTGGTTCCTGTTGACAGGGAACAGTTGCTGCAGGAAAGCCTTCAGCTGGATTTTGTGAAATAAGGCCTGAATTTTGGGGAACTTTTGTATCTTTGCAGACCTAAAACCATTTTCGGGGTGTGGCGCAGTTGGTTAGCGCGCTACGTTCGGGACGTAGAGGCCGGTGGTTCGAGTCCACTCACCCCGACGAACATTGTAAATCCGTTGCTGCTTCCGCTTCTTTTTAAAGAGGTTTGTACCGTTGCCATTGCTTAATGTCAATCTGGCCTGATTTCTTAAATACTTCTATTTGTATAATTCACATTTATAAGCAAGCTGAAAAAATCATGCTGGTAATTTCCTGCACGAAACTCCCCGAATCAGCCAAATTTTCAGCTCAGAACAAACCCTAAGACGCACCATAAGAAATTAAAAAAGCGAATTCCTCAGAGAGAACATGTACTCCCAAATAATAGCGAAAAAACACCGGTAATAGCCTATCTTATTTTGAGAATATTCCAGAGGTAATACTGATTGTTTTTCCCAACT